>ENA-UOOK01006934-UOOK01006934.1-fermentation-metagenome-genome-assembly--contig:-NODE-6934-length-10560-cov-73.841028_pt1 | contig 10560 bp, 12 predicted proteins | sample MGYA00245777_ERZ724023 | MGnify/ENA primary metagenome ERZ724023 (study PRJEB28704, sample SAMN03018312) | fermentation metagenome | biome: anthropogenic terrestrial biome; feature: soil... | reverse complement strand
ATCCGCTTGCAGAAGCAAGAGCTTGGATAAGTCCGTATAATTATTCGCAAAATAATCCTGTGGGGAGAAAAGACCCGACGGGGAGGTTGGATGATGAGTGGGAAATGAATAAAGCAACTGGTAGAATTACTTGGAAAAATGATAATAAACACTATGATGCTAACGGAAAAGAAGTTGATAGGTTATTTAATAGTAAAGGTGAAAGTATTGAAGTTTCAAAAGGAGTGTTAAGCCAACCCCAACCAAATAAAGAAGAATTTCAAACTTATGCGTTTCCAAATGTAAATGAGGCAGAAGGTTTTTATTATTTTTCTGCTGAAAGTTCAAATGTTGAGTGGACTTTTGCTGATATTAATCTATATGGCGAAAGCATAGGATATGTAGGAACTGATTATAGAGAAGGTAGTACTGGGATGCCAGAACGTTATGAAAATCAATATGGTCATAATATTCAAAGAATGTCGCATTCTCATCCACCTCCAGGTGGTCCTCCGAGCTATAATATTTGGATTGGTGGTGGTAAAGGTAAAGTTGGTGATTTAAACAATGCCCGTGATTCTCGATACAATTATCAAAGAGAAGTATATGATGTTTCAAAAAGGACTATTTATGGATACGATAGATATACGTCAATACCCACTTCTAATCAAACTCCTATGTGGAATTATATTAAAAAGAAATACTAATGATTAATATTAGAACTTTATTAATTTTCACATTTATATTATTTGTTCAAAGCAAACATGCTTTGGGGCAGGAAATTAGATATAATGAAGTAAAATCTATAGATACAATCGAAATCAATGTCAATGTTTTAGAAACCATAGATTATCCTTTTGAAATTATTATAGAAAATAATTTCAAAAAATTTAAACGCAGTAATTGTTTTCTTTTGACAAAAAATCATTTATTGATTGTAGTGGTTGCTGATCATGTTGGCTGGTTTTTATCTGAAGTAGAACAAGAAGAAAAGTACAATAAATTTGTCTCAAAAGATTATGGTACTCATTCAGGGTATGACATCTATTGTAGAATGATTAAAAAAAATAGTGTGTTGTTAGATAGAAAAAATTTGTTTTTAGGTAAATTATTCTATTATAAATACAAAAACTTAGATGTAATTTTCACTTCAGAATTAGATATTAACTTTCCTGATATTAAAGGAACAAAAAATATTGAATTAATTTATGAAAGCATAACATATGAACCAGTAAAGGATGGTGGAAAATATAGTTCTTATGAATCATTTTATAGGGTTTGGAAAAGACAACCTAAAAAATATGAAAACTATATCACAAATTATTTATTACTAAATCATGCTTTATACTTTGTTGAATACACTACTTTATTTGATTTGTTAAATAATAGCAAGTAACTTAAACTTATATTTTGTGCCTAATTATAAAAGATATTTAAAAAAAATTTTCATAGTATTTTTGCTTTTTTTTTCTATAAATAGCTGTAAAACTGATAAAAATTTAGTTTCAGAATATAGTTTTTCAGATCACCCATACAGAGATTTACGTATTTGTTTTAAACCGAATGGTGCATTTATAATCCGCAACAATCAAGGTGGCGATATGAGATTAATGGGATTAACACATGGCATTTGGTTTGAGTTGGCTACGACAAGTGTTTTTGTAAATTGTTCTAATGATAGTACTATTGAAAAAAAATATTATTTACCATACGAGGAAATAAATATTGATAGTGTTTTAGAAAGAAAAATATTTTTTTATCCATTAATATACAATGATACAATATTTTTTTCAGAAAAATATAAAAATGCACATTTAAAAGGATTTGATTTTAAATGGATAAATGGATATCGATATGATAGGTTCATAAAAAAGTTGCAAAAATTACAATTAAATAAATCATAAAAAACTTATCAACAATTTATTTTTTATTCTCTATCTATTGTGTTGTATGGGTTTTGTGTTGTTCGTTGGATTTTGCATTAACCCTTTTCCTACAGGCGTTTTAGCAGGTTGGGGAGATGAGAAACGGTAAAAAAATAATATAAAAAATTGCAAAAAGATTATGTTTATTCAAATAAATTAAGTAATTTTACATAATGTATAAATTACAATATTTTGGCTTATAACTTTTACAAACAAGTATGAAAAAACTCACAACACCTACCACAGCTTATGAGAATATCCATTTTTTTTATGCTAATGATAATTTGGGTAGCGTAACATGGGTTACAAACAGTGCAGGCAATGCCATACAGCATATTCAATATTTACCATTTGGAGAAATTTTCATCAACCAAGAGACAACTGCAAGAAGATTTGAAAATGATTTCAAATTTTTAGGTAAAGAACTTGACAGCGAAACAGGATATACAAAAACCGATAATCGTTATTACTGGGCAGAGGCGGGAGTGTTTTTGAGTGTGGATCCGCTTGCAGAAGCAAGAGCTTGGATAAGTCCGTATAATTATTCGCAAAATAACCCTGTGGGGCGAAGTGATAAAAGCGGGATGTTGGATGATGTAGTTGTTACTGGAGCAGCAGCAGAAAAGTATGTGTCTCAATTACAAACTAAAAATCTCAAAATTATAAGAAATGAAAGCACGGGAAGATTATCTTATGACGGAAAAGCAAGAACAAGAACAGAAAAACAAATGGCTGCCGCTATTGACAGTAAAGATGTAACGGTTAATATTTGTGCTGAAAATTCAAATAGTGGAGAATATAATGGAGAAAGATTTAATCATAGCGGAGGTGGACTTATAGCAACAGAATATACACAATATGTCAATGGAGAAGAACATGTCAATTCTTATCAACATGTAAATCCAATAACATTGGAAAAAATAGGACGAGATACAGGTGTAGGTGTAGGAATGTTTTCAAGACATGAACTTACAGAGCCTTATGAAGCAGGAATGATTTCTTTAAATAATAAATCATCTTATCCACTAGAAAAAATAAAAAGTATATATAATCAAGCACATACTAGAGCATCTTTTGCCTATGATTTAATAAAAGTTCCACAACGATCTTTCAGAGTAGAAAGAAGTGCTCTTGGTTTTCCTATTGTAATTCCTACTACTGAGATGAAATTTCAAATAGACCCCAAATATAAATAAATACACACGATACCAAATGAAAAGAGCAGTATTAATTTTCGTAATATTTTTTTGTAATCAGGTTGCTTTGGCTCAATCTGATTTTCTACAAATAAAAGAAAGACCTGATACCGTTTTTAGAACGTTAAAGATTATCAATATTGAAAAACGAAAACAAGATTATATTATTGAAGTAGAAAATACAGACGTTGAAGATAAATTTAAATATTACATAATGGTTTCTTTGCGAACAAAAGAAAAAAATAAAAACTGTTTGAAATTGAAAAAAGGTGAAAAATATGATTTTTGGGTAACTCATTATTTTGATTTTGACGGAAGCTTTTTTATAGGACGAGATATAAGTTTGGGAGTTTACATAGATGAAATACTAGTATATGTTCCAATGAAAGGCGGATATAACGTTTTGCTAACACCAAACTTAAAAGGATTATGTTATACAAAACCAAATCCTAATTAATAGCTAATACAACAAATAACAATAAAGTTTTGGAAAATGATGATTTTTTATCTAACTTTGCAGTAGACAGAGTTTATAATAATTACGAATATGATGCTAACGGCAATATGACAAAAACAACAAAATATAGCCAACCTTTAGTGCAACCAAGTTTTCCAGCAATTTTGTCATCACGTAATTTATATTGGAATGATAGCGACCAATTGCAGGCAATGACTGATTATTCTAATTCTGCACATTATTTTTATAATTATGCCGGCGATAGAACTTGGAAAGTTGTTGGTGCAAAAACAACAACTACCCTTAGTGGTATTCAAAGAACTTACAATGTTTTTAACCAATCCACTTATTATCTTTTTCCGCAAGTTACTATAACAAACTCAGCCTACACCAAGCATATTTTTGCAGGCACAGAGCGTATTTGTAGCAAAATTGGCACAGGAAAATCTGTTGATATGCTTCAACTATTATTACCACCAACAGCTCAAATCACTGCAAAACGTAGCCAGCAAACAAATTTAATGAAAAGAACATTTTCTAATTTATGTATTCCTAACCTAAATCCACCGCCTATTTTTCTTTGTGCCATAGTCAATGGAGGAAACATACTAAGCACCAACCTTTTAAGCTCAAGTGCAGCAAAAATAACAAGCACAGCAACAGAATACGAAGACCTCCAGTACTTCTACCTTAGCGACCACCTCGGCTCCTCAAGTTGGATAAGCGACAAAGACGGCAACGCCTTGCAACACCTGAGCTACCTACCTTTTGGAGAGGTTTTTGCAAATCAAAAAGCACAAAACTCTAGTTTTGATACCGAGTATAAGTTTAGTGGCAAAGAACGAGATACTGAGACAGGATTTGATTACTTCGGAGCAAGATATTACGTAAGCGAGTTGGGAATTTGGTTGAGTGTGGATCCGATGGCGGAAGAAAGAAGTTGGATTACGCCGTATAATTATTCGCAAAATAACCCTGTGGGGCGAAGTGATAAAAGCGGGATGCTGGATGATGTAGACCCTACGACATCGGGTTATGAAGAGGCAACAAATTATGCAAGTAAAAATCCTGCACTAGGAAAAATGTACAATCAATGGAAAAACGACCCAACGAAATTGATAAAATTTAATCATACATCAGACGGCGGCGGTTCTATTGGATATGACGGTAAAAATGATGCAGGACAAGATATTTATAATGTAAATTGGGATCCAAGCATAACCAATAAATTAGGAGCAAGTGGAGTTTTTGAAGAAAGTTATCACCTAAAAGAAGCCATTGCAGGTGTAGAAATGAAGTTTGTTCAAAATAAAAATGGAAGTTGGGGTTGTGAAAATTTAGATATTTATGACGAAGTACGAGCCAAACAGTGGGTTGTTGATAATGTTAATATAAATACATATTTTAATGTAGATAAAGATAATAAAGGTTATTCTCATTATGGTTACATAAAATTATTAAATAAACCAGACAAGATAAAAAGAGCTTTAATGAACGGAGTAGGACAAAGACACCCCATAAATTCTAGAGGAGAGAATACTTCAATATTATACACCCCATCTCATTTTGGCGGAGCATATAACGATTTTTATCCTAAACATAGACCATAAGAGAATACAAAATGAAAAAAACATTTTTAACAATAATATTTTTATATGCAAATGCATTTTGTTTTTCACAATTTGCATTAAGTTCTACTTTCACAAAAGATTATATAGAAATTAAAGAAGGATTTATATGCGATACATCAATAATTGATATTATTATAAACAAACAATTTTCTGTTGATAGCATTGAGATTGTAGAATGTGGAATGGTATATGAACATTTAAAACAAAATTGGTGGGATTGTTTAAATAAAGACGGAGAATTAGTTTGTCAAAGATTTTATTCAAATGGAACAATTAAACGTGAAATTAGATATTCAAATGAAAAAATTACTTTATTTGTAGAATATTGTTATATACCAGAGATGCTTGATGATTTTAGAGAACTTGCAATAATTAAAAAGAGAAAATATTTTTTATCCATTGATTTTGCAATCTCTTTTAATGAAGACGGAACGTTGAAATCAAAATATCAGAATAAACAAGAGTGTAAATATTAATAAAAACTATTGATTTGGAATAAAATTCATTATTGTTGTATTTATAAAATCGCTATGAACAGTAAACTTAACTTAAAAAAAAGATTACTTCGGAGCTCGTTACTACAGTAGTGATCTATGGATATGGCTCTCTGTCGACCCATTGGCAAGTAAAAGAAGTTGGGTTAGCCCGTATAATTATTGCCAGAATAATCCAATTGCTAGAGTGGATCCTACGGGGGCGTTGGATGATTGGTATGAAACTCCATCCGGTGAAAAAAAATATAATGCAAATATTCACTCCGCAAAGGAGATGAAAGAAATGGGGATTGAAGGAAAGTATCTAGGTAAGACATATAAAGAGGGAGATAATTACTATAGTCTATTCGGACAAGTAAAGAACTTAAAAACTATGGAAGGAAAACTCTATGAAAAGATCGACCAAACGCTTACAAATTATGCAAACTATATCTTAGAGGACGATCCTTATGCATGGGAACCTCCTATTGAGCGATCTGCTGACTTTAACATAGGAGTGCCTTTTAAACGAAATGCTTTTGGTTTTAGTGATTACAATAATTATACGTTCAATTATGAAGGAGCAACTGGCTACTATTATGTATACGGTGATGCATCTGCCATGAAAGGAAAATTAGACTGGGGTAGTAATGTTTACCAAAATAATAAAAATTATGGCTTTGGTAATATGAAACCGGGATATAATACACATATTTATGTTGCCAAATCACCAAAATTAGATGTTGTAACACTAGTATTCCCTACATTAAATAGCAAGACTGATCTTTACAATAAATGGAAAAATGAGTTTTTCCCTAAAAAATAAAAAATGAGAAAATATGTTTTAATTATTACTGTTTTAGGTATTATGTCTTGCTCAAGTAATAATACAAATAAAACAGACAAATTCGAGTATCCTGGATTAGGGATGTTAATAGAATCGTATTATCGAGACTATTATGAATACCCTCAAAACTTAAATGGATTTATTTTATTTTGTGATTCGATTAATAATAATGACTTTGAAGCAACGATAAAAAAACTCAAAGAAAATAGAGATAAAATTGAGTGGACATTAGAATCAAATAAAATCGTTGTTGCTATTGAAGATAGCATTATATATGAAACAGAATTAAGATTCCCTTGTGATGAATTAGTGTATAATCAAGGCATGTATTTGGATAAAATTTTATTTTTTAACATTAATGGCATTTCTATTCACGCAGAAGAATTTGAAATTGAATTTAAAAAACATCTTAATGAAATAAAGAGGCATTATTCTAAAACTAAAATGGAATACAATGAGACCAAATATCATTTGGTACAATACACACCAGATTTTGGATTGGTATCATTATGTGATGATGATAAAACTTTACAAGATGTTGGGTATTCCAAAGAAATAGAGGATTTTTTAAATGTTTTTACAGAAAAGTATAGGTTAAGCAAGGTTATATTTGTAACTTATGCTGTCCAAGAGTAAAACAATAGATAGAAAGAATAAACGGTAAATACAAAAAACAACAATGAACAAACCACAATTAATTGATTGTATTGCCAAGAAAGGCAATATCAGTAAAGTAGAAGCTAAAAAAGCATTGGAACTAACCATTGAAGCCATAAGCGAAGCATTGGCAAAAGGCGAAAGTATAACCCTGATAGGCTTTGGCACTTTTAAAATAACTGAGCTTGCAGGGCGCACCGGCAGGAATCCGCAAACGGGAAAAGTCATGCAAATAGCTGCAAAAAGGGTAGTAAAGTTTAAGGCTGGGAATGATTTAGCAAGTAAGGTAAAATAAAATAAAGCGTGAATAAAAGGAGCTCCGGAAACGGGGCTTTTTTGCTTATAAAACAGGCTGTTCATTTGGTTCAGCCTGTTTTTGTTTTAGAGAGCGAGCAGTTTTATTTTGCTTTTAGTAATAAAAGCGTCAATCAGGGTTTTGACCACGTTTTTATCGTTTTCGTTCATTTTTTCAATGGCTTTAAACTGGTTAATCAGTTCTTTATCTGTAAGAATGCTTTCGGCCATTTCTTCAGTAGTACCGTTCATAAGATAATCAGAAGTAACACCCAATACGTTTGCCAGTTTAGCCATAACATCCGCTGATGGATGCGCTCCTTTATTTTCATATCGTCCAACTTGTGTGTAATGAATGCCGACTTGCTCACCAAGTTCAGATTGTGAGAGTCCTTTCTCTATGCGGGCTTTTTTAAGACGTTTTGCGAAACTCATAATAAATAATGATTAAGTAACTTATTAACACTGCAAATATAGCTATAAGTCATTATCAACAAAACAATAATAAAGACTATGTTCATAACTTTGTGATATTGGATTTTGATAATATAAAGAGAGTATGTAATATTGTATGCGATTTGTCATTATAAAATATTTATTAACAATGGAAATAACCGAGATAAAACAGCAGCTCACATTAAGTAAAGTACTGCATTATTACAATCTTAAACCCGATAAACAACTACGTTTAAACTGTCCGTTCCACGATGATAAAACCCCCAGTCTGCAGGTTTATTACAAAACCCATACAGCCTATTGCTTCTCATCGAACTGCAAAACCCACGGCAAAAGTTTAGATGTAATAGACTTTATAATGTACATGGAAAATATCACAAAGCACGAAGCCATAAAGAAAGCAGAACAGATGATCACAGGCGAAAGCACCACAGGAACCACGAAAGCCCAACCCAAACAAGAAGCCAGCCGGGCAGTGTTTTTAACTCAAATGTTTACTTACTTTAAAAACGCCATCCACAACAGTAAACCAGCACAAGAATATCTACAAAAGCGGAAATTAGACAATAGCAAAACAGAAGTAGGATACAACTCCGGGCAGTTCCATCACGGAGCAAGAAAAGATGAAAAACTGATAAATACCTGCTTAAAATATGGTTTACTTTTAGACCTGGACACAAAAGGCAGAACCGGGAATCCTGCTTATAGTCCTTTTGGCAAATGGGGTCTGGTGTTCCCGTTAAAAGACAAAGAAGATCAAATAGTATCACTTTACTTCCGCAGTACTTTAGACGATAAAAAGCAACGACATTTTTATTTAAAAGACAGGCACGGACTTTACCCAAAATATCCACCTGCAGAAACAAAAAAACTCATCCTTACAGAAAGCATTATTGATGCAGCCACTTTATTAGAACAAGAGAAAATCAAAACAAATTATGAAGTATTATCACTTTACGGCACAAACGGGCTAACAGATGAACACACCGAGGCGGTGAGCCAATTAAAACAGTTAGAAGAAATTATCTTTTTCCTGAACGGCGATCAAGCAGGAATTAAAGCCGTAGAGAAATACGCCCCAATGCTAAAAGCGGATTATCCAAAAATAAAAATTACAGGGGCAAATTATTTTAGTGTTCCTACAAATGAAATATTTTTTAATCCAAATGCTCCTTATGGAGGAATTGACCAAAACGGTAATATTACCTCAATTCCGTTTGTTTCATTGGGGCATGAATTATCTCATGGCTTAGATAAGTTGAATGGGACATTAGATTTGTCAACATGGTCAGGAAATACAACTAATGCAGAAAAGTTTGCTACACATATTGAAAACCAGATAAGAGCAGAACATGGTTTACCACTAAGAACTCATTATGGGCTAATAAATAATAATGGTGTTTTTTCTGGAGACCCTACAACACAATTAATTAATGGTAGAGGTGAAAGTTTATTTTATCAATCAAATATTACTATTAATTCACCAAAGATGGGCGGTCTTATGAACGATGGAAGAATGTTTGATAAGTCGTGGAGTTTTAGTGTTCCATACAAATATAAGTAAGATGAAAAAACTGATAATTATAGTTATATTTTTTATTTTTAGCAGTTGTAATGCTTATAAAGATAGTGAAACTGCTGTAATTAAACCAAAAAATAAGATATATAGTTATAATAAAAATTTTCTCAATAAAATTTATAAGATACAAAAACAAGAAAACATTATGCCTATGAGTACTCTCAAACTATTCAATGAAATGAGACAAGATTGTATTGAGAAGTTAAAAGTAATGAATAAGAATTTTGCCGATTATGATACTGTATTTATTTTAGAATCTTATGATATGCAATTTGCCGGAATTGATGGACGAATATGGTCAAGAGATAGGGTGTTGGATTTCTCATATCAAAATAGGATTAATTATTATAGTGTAAAACATAATTGTATCTCAAGTGAGAATGGAAAAGATTTAGCTTACAAACTGGTTGAACATTGGGATACAACAGAAATTAAAAAGATAAATGAAAAGTACATAATATTAGGTGGGTCAACTTGCTATGCAACAAGAATAATAAAAACTAAAAAAAATAAAAATTTAATTATTGATTGCTTTACTTTTCAACAATTACCAAATGAATTGCCATTCTAGTTATTTATCTTCCAAACAATGAAATTACTACAAAGAATACCCGTCCCTCAAAACACAAAAAATTGCACAAAAAATATTTTTATTCAAATAAATTTAGTAATTTTACACAAAACAAACTTTACAACAATTACGAATATGATTCTAACGGCAATATGACAAAAATAACAAAATACAGTTCACCTTTATTGCAGCCGGGTTTGCCTGCAATTTTGTCAATTCGTAATTTGTATTGGAATGATAGCGACCAGTTGCAGGCTATGGCTGATGATATAAATTCGGCTCATTATTTTTACAATTATGCTGGCGAAAGAACATGGAAAGTTGTAGGAGCAAAAACAACGGCTACAATCAATGGTATGCATAGTGCTTACAATGTTTTTAACCAATCTACCTATTATCTTTTCCCGCAAGTTACTGTTACGGGAACAGCTTATACTAAACATATTTTTGCAGGCGAGGAGCGTATTTGCAGTAAAGTTGGCACAGGAAAATCTG
>ENA-UOOK01006933-UOOK01006933.1-fermentation-metagenome-genome-assembly--contig:-NODE-6933-length-10562-cov-2.655373_pt1 | contig 10562 bp, 6 predicted proteins | sample MGYA00245777_ERZ724023 | MGnify/ENA primary metagenome ERZ724023 (study PRJEB28704, sample SAMN03018312) | fermentation metagenome | biome: anthropogenic terrestrial biome; feature: soil; material... | reverse complement strand
GCCTGTTTGAATTGATGAGGAAAAAGCCGATCACAAAAATAACCATTAAGGAACTGTGCGAAAATGCAGACATCAACCGTACGACTTTTTATGCGTATTATACCGACCAATACGACCTCCTTCGCAAAATTGAGGACGAAACTCTTTCCTGGGTGAAGGAAGCGCTTTCCAATCTTATTAGCCAAACGGATAAATATGAAACACTGAAGATCCTTGAGGGAATTTTCCAATACTTCACCGAAAACAGCAGGCATCTTCAAACCCTGATGAGCGAGCAGGGCGATATCAATTTTCAGAAACAGCTGTTCACCTTGATTTATCAAGAGAGCGGGATGTCTCCTTCAAAGGTGACAGATGCGAATTTGAGCCCCAAGGAGGATTACTTTATCTTTGTTGTGAATGGAAGCATCGGCCTGATACATCATTGGTTGAAAAGCGGTATGAACCGATCTGCAAAAGAAATGGCCGAGATCATTTATACGATGGCTTCCCAAATCAGGTGAGTTATAACAGATATCGTCCATGATGCTGATATTCTCGCATACCATATTACCTCAGTGTTCAGCTCATCCGCTCTGTCTCCAGTAACATAAATGCCCGTGAACCTGAGCCGGCAGATAGCAGCAGGTGCCGGGCATTAGAAAAGGTTTATTCCCCATCTTCCGACAGCTGCCTGCAGGCCATTTCCAATCTTTGCAGCGCCTCGTCTATGTCCCCGTCGCTGTGACTGAAGTTTACATAGGATACATTATATAAAGAAACTCCGTTTTTGTAAGCGGCCCGGATAAACCCATCCCTGACATCCGCGGATGAATTGTTTACAGACGTCAGTGCGGGGCATGGCCAGAATCCGAGAAACTTTAAGGGGATATGATATTTATCCAGTAATTCGTTGGTCTTCCCCCACATTCTTCCGCCCTGTTTCCACAAATGCCCTATAACGTCCCTGGTAATATACGTATTGATCGCTGCTTTCGCTGCCGCCAAAGAGAGAGTTTCTCCGGCAAATGTCGATGAAACCACCACTTTACCGCCTTTATCACACGTCGCCATAACCTCCTTTTTACCAGCGTACACCGACAGCGGCATGCCATTTGCCATTCCCTTGCTGAAGACCGCCAGATCCGGCGTCACCTTGAAATACTCCTGGGCGCCGCCTATTGCAATCCTGAAACCCGTCACTATTTCATCAAATATAAGCAGGCTTCCATGTTTACGGGTAAATTCTCTTACGGCGGGATAAAAGCTTCCGGCCCGGTCAATCTTTTCATAGTCTGCCGCTATTACAACCGCGGCCACATTATTATCGCAGTCGGAATAGACGTTTTCAATATCCTCCATACTATCCCACCTGCATGCATGATGAAGAGCGCTAAGACAGGACGGAACTCCCGGTACCGCGGCGCCGCTCTTTTGTCCGGGCAGCTGCCTTCCGCCCGGCGCCAGGCTGTTGAGCCATCCGTTATAGCCTATCTGTATGATATGCTCCTTGCCGGTATATGCCCTGGCGATTCTCATGCACGCCGCTATGGCCTCCCCTCCCGTTTTAAGGAACCGAGCCTGCTCGGCGCACGGGATGATATTGCATATAAGCTCTGCAACCTCACATTCCAAGTGGTGCGGATGTCCAAACACAATTCCCTTCTCCATCTGCTTTTTAATGGCTTCATCTACCTCAGGAAACTGATAACCAAGAGTAATGGGTCCCAAACCGTTGCGGAAATCTATAAATTCCCTTCCGTCCACATCCCATATGCGGCATCCCTTACCCCTTTCTATGGCCGCCGGTTCTTCCGGCATATACAGAGGAGCCTTTGAGCACGTGCTGGAGCCCCACGGGATTTTTTCGCCAAACCTGGCACTCCATTTTGCATTTTCTGAATTTAACATAAGTGATAACCTCCCATTGTCAAATCTGAGCCGGCAGGTAAACCCATGGATTCACCTGCCGGATTTTCTTCTGCAAGCTATTTATTTTTTATTCCATCTGTCATAAGCTTCCTGCCGGATTTGCGTAAGTTCATCAATGTTCATCTGCTTCAGCTTGTTTACATAGGCATCCCAGTTGTCCAATGACTCCGCGCCTATGATAAATTTCGCTACCATCTGTTCAATATATGTGTTGATATCACCCTGGAGGAATGTAAGCCTATCTGACTGTTCCTTATCGAAACGGACAGTCGTGGGATATACAGACACCGTATACGGGAAGTAGCTCTTCACGGACTCCGTAGCTTTCAGGAGGAGTAGAGGATCACCATCGGCCACCGCGTCTGTCGCAACCCATCCAAACCCTCCAGGCACAACAGCTTTAATAATATAATCCGACGGATTCACGTCCGCAATCTTGGATTCTCTTATATAAGTCTTTTTTGTGCTGTCGGTATAATGCCAATTGAAATCATATATCCCCAGGAACGTTGAGAGCCCGGAAATGCCTTCCACACTTTCATCATCGGTTCTGTAAAATACATCCGCCCAGCGTATCATAGCCTCAGGATATTTACAATTTTTTGAGATCGCAAACTCACCCGTATAAATACCGGGCAGTTCGGCGGTAACCTGTTTACTGTTAAGAGATGAGGTCATAGGCGGCAATATCTCGTACGGCGCCGGGTCGCCCGGATTCAATACCGTAGCAAGACTTAAAACGCTGATACCCATCTTGCCTTCCTTGTACTTCGATGTAAACTGCTGCTGCGTTTGGGTAAACATCTCGGGGTCCAGCAATTTTTCCGTGTACAACTTATTCATATATGCCAGATATTCTTTAAAAGAGGGCTGTATGGGATTATATGTTACCTTGCCGTCTTTTATGTCAAATCCGGAGCCTCCGGCCTGGCCACTGAAGGCAGCGTATATGATCGCGTCCAATATACTGGGCAGTCCTGCGGCGCTGGCTGCGGGGGAAGCCTCTTTGTAGTATGATAACGCTATTTCATCCGCTGTATTGTTCCCGTTGGGATCCTTCTCCTTAAACGCCTTTAAAACCTGATAGAATTCATCTACTGTGGCCGGTATTTTCATTCCCACTTTTTGAAGCCAATCTGTGTTCATATACATCGTATTTCTTGCCGCGGTTTTGGTACGTACTATATAGGGCAGTGTATATATATGCCCATCGGTGGCAGTAATAGCGTTTTTTACCTCCGGATTCTCTTCCAGGACCTTCTTAATGTGCGGAGCGTATTTTTCTATATATTCCTCCAGAGGCTGCAGCATCTCCGAGCCGAAGGATTCCTCATCCTGAATGGTGATTGCGCCTTTAAGAAACACGTCCGGCAAATCTCCGCCGGCAAACACCAGACTTTTTCTCTCCACGTATCCGGTTGCCAACGGGGTGTCAAATTCAAAGCCGATATTGGTCAGCGCCTCCATCCGTTTGAAGACCTCCATGTCCTTCCACTCGCCGTTTAGCGGATTCTTGGAACCCATCATTTTCAAAGTGATCTTATCCTTTGTTATGGGAAATTCCTCCGCGTTTAAGTAATCAGGCATGTCGCTCTTTACTGCCGTTGTGCCGCCCGCTGCTGTTGTTGATCCGACTGCCGCCGTTGTGCCCGACTGTTGATCTTTCCCCGATTGCTCATCCTTTGACCCGCATCCCGCAAACATGCCCAAAGAAAGGCATATTGCCAGAACAATTACTAAAGCTCTCTTCATAATTAAATCCTCCCTCGTATTATACTGTAACATATGGCATCAGTGCACATGCTATATACCGGCCTCCTTCCCTGGATTATCATCCAATTTGCACTGCTGTCTATGTTCACCCCTTTATCGCGCCTACCATGACCCCCTGTACGAAATACTTTTGAATGAAGGGATATACCGCCAAAACCGGAACCGTGGATACGATAATGACCGCATATTTAATCATGTCGGCAATCTTTCCCTGTTGCGCAAAGCTGTCCAGATCTCCCGCTGTTTCCATCATCGCCGCGCTCATCTGGTTTTGTACCAATATTTCTCTTAATACCAATTGCAATGGATATAGCTTTGGATTTGATATATATATCAATGCGCTGAAAAAGTTGTTCCAGTGGCCTACTCCATAGAACAACGCCATCACCGCGATAATTGGAGCTGATAACGGAAGCACAATACTAAGAAACAGCCTGGTATTTGTACAACCGTCTATTTCCGCGGCCTCCCTCAGCTCATCCGGGATATTACTCTGGAAGAATGTACGGGTTATAATGATATTCCACATGCCTGCGGCAGCCGGAATCAGCATCGCCCAAATTGTATTGCGCATCCCCAGGCCGCTGACTATAAAATACGTCGGGATTAACCCTCCGCTGAAGAACATTGTAAAAGTAAACATGGCTGTGAAAAAATTCCTGCCGTAGAAATCCTTTCGGGAAAGCGCGTACGCGGCCGGAAGAGTCACAATCAGATTAATCATGGTGCCCAGCAGCGTGTAAAATATCGTATTGCGGTATCCCGTCCATATTTTTATGTCCTGGAATACTCTCCGATAGCCATCCACATTTATTTCTTTGGGCAAAAGCCATACTTTTCCCTGATTAACCATATCCGGATCACTGAGGGATGCGCTGACGACAAAAATCAGCGGATATAGAACAACAATCAAAATTAACGAAAGCACAAAAGTATTTATAAAATTAAAGATTTTGTCGGATTTACTCTCTCGAATCAAACTCATTTGGGCCTGGCCTCCTTTACCATAAGCTGGTTTCATTGACACGCTTGGCTATGCTGTTCACAATAATTAACAGCGTAAAATTAATAACGGAATTGAACAGGCCGACAGCCGCTGAAAAGCTGTACTGCGCATTCACCAAACCAATCCTGTACACATATGTCGATATGACATCTGCCGCTTCCATGTTGAGGGAGTTCTGCATGAGAAATACCTTCTCAAATCCCACATTCATGAGGCTTCCGCAGTTCATGATAAGCATAATGACCATCGTGGGCATAATCCCCGGTAAATTGATATGCCATATGCGCTGAAGCCTGGTCGCCCCGTCTACAATCGCGGCCTCATGCAGCTGTACGTCAATTCCCGCCAGCGCGGCCAAATATATTATGGAACCCCATCCCATGCCCTGCCATACGCCTGTCCACACATAAATATCATTAAACAGAGATGATTTTGCCATGAAATGGATGGGCTCCCCTCCCAAAGCCTTGATAATGATATTTATCACACCGTTGGAAGGTGCAAGAAAAGCCAGAATCATACCTACCATGACGACTGTCGAAATAAAATGCGGCGCATAAGTGACATTCTGTACCAGCTTTTTGAAGCGGTTGTTCTTGACCTCATTTAAAGACAAAGCCAGCAATATGGGTATCGGAAAGCCCGCAAGCAGCGAATATACCGCAAGGCCCAGCGTATTTTTGATCAATGTCCAAAAGTGATAAGAGTCAAAGAAATAATTCAAGTACTTCATTCCTGCCCACGGACTCCCCCATATGCCCTTCGTAGCGATATAATCTTTAAAGGCTATCTGGATCCCATACATGGGCCCGTAATGAAATATCAGGAAGTATAACAGTGCAGGTAAAATAAAAATGTAAAGCTCATAATTCTTTCCGATCTGCTTTAATCTTTTATTCCTTGCTGAAGGGTTTTTGCCTGCGCGGGCCTCTGGCTTTGCCGCTAATGCGTGTATACTGTTTTCCATTTCTTTGACCATGCCTCCTTTAGGCAGTAATGTGAAATGCCGGATGCTTTGCAAAAACTTTTGAACACTTGAAGCTTAATGTAAAGCCTTTACTTTATTCTATTGAACCGGAAATTTGACACAGGCTGCTTCGCCTTCTGATTTTAAAAACATTTTTCAAATCGTGTCTGCAAATACACATTAACAGAAATGCTTATTAGCGTAAAGTTGTCGTTATTGCATCGTATTGTCGTTATTGCAGTCCTGATACGCCTGCTTTTGAGGAATTGGTTGTCATTCTTGCATCCGCCCGGCAGGCGTCGCAAATGAAACAATCGCCATATTAGATCCGGTTGCCCCTCTATTTCTTAACAGTAGAGTTTAATTGTCTATATTCCCCCGGAGTAATGCCCTCCAGCTTTTTGAACTTGCGCATAAAGCTGGAGGGATCCGTATACCCCACGCTATTCACAATATCCCTGACAGACATTTGAGAAGAGGATAGGAGCTCCTTAGCCCTGTCCATACGAAGCTTTGTAATATAGTCGGTAAATGTACAGGATGCCTTCTCCTTGAAAAAACGGCTCAAATAGTACACAGGCAGTTTCAGCTCCATTGCGATTCCTTCGAGGCTCAAGTCAAAATGGTCAAACCGCAGATGGATGTATCCCAAAATCTGTTTATATAGCTCATCGTTCTCGCTGCGTTTTTTTTCATTGACACATTCGCAAAATTTCACGGAAATAATTCTAAGGTTGCCCGCAAAGTCATTTAAGGATGAAAACGCCATCAAACTGCGGATTTCATTATGGAATTCATTCATATCCATCTCATTGACAGTCTTTATGATCGCATTAACGATATCGAAGCATATATATTTCGCCATCAGTACGGATGTTGCCTGCTCCGCGATATTGCCTATCATAATATCCAGCGTTTCCAGGGCTACCGCCTTATCCCCCTGCTTTAAGCTCTGGATAAAGCGAAGCTGATCCTCCGCGGGATACCAGTAGATTTGCTCTTCATTTTTTATCACCTCGTCGAAAAACAGGATCCTCTCTTCACTTTTAATCATGCCGCCTTCCAACGCCGCAAAGGCTTCAATGAAGGACCGGTTAACCAGCGTTATGCTGTCGACCACCTTCCCGACCCCTATAACCGCGACTTCCGAGGATTGTTCCTCTATAACCTCCTGAACCCTGCCTGCCAGGTCCCGCCGTTTCCGCTTTTCGGTATCGCTGTCCTGGAGGCTGACAATCAAGGCAATAGCATTATTCTGAATCAGCTCGACCGGCCAGGCGATCCCATCCATGCTGAACTGCTGCTTTATCTTTATCCACACGCTTTCCTCATATATAAAAGAACTTCTTCCGCCTCTGTCGGCGCTTTTCGTAATAACCATAACGGCATAGTAAGGCCCGCTTAAGTTAATTTGCGTTGATTCCATCAAATCCATCAGCTTATCCTTATCACTTTCCTCGCCTTGTAAAAGCCTGGCCAGAATTTGTTCTTTAATGAGAGGCCTCTGAATATCAATTTGCGCTTTCAGATTCTTGTTTTGATTGATCGCGTTTATCACGGTATGACTGATCTGGTCTATTTCATTCATACTTTTGCGCTCGTCCTCCCAGTTATCCTGCAGGTTTATATACCCCATCAATTCCTTGATAGGCTTGTAGCCTTTATTTGATATAATGAGAATAATGAAAATCCCGAAGGTCAGCAGTGATAAAGCCAGCTCCAATATGACCGTTCCCATATAGGTCGCCTCTTTAAACAGCTGCGGGGTCTGGATAGCGGCTACAAACGTCAAGTTGGCGGCATCCGATGTGACATTAATCAATGTATGTTCTTTATTACCTAAAGTAATCGCGTGGATACCGGGTGATTTATTATTTGTAATCGTCTCCACGTCTCGGCCGTCATATTTGAAATCCCTGTTATCCGTAGATACCACGACATTGTCATCCTTATCGAATACAAACATCCCTCCCGGCAAATCCCCAAGCATGTCCCTTATCATCTTGTAAAAATTCTCCTTAGGAATAAGAAACATCACTACAGCGGTAGGCTCGCCTTTTTGATGGAAGATCGGATACAAATATGTGACAAATTTATCTCCGCCCCCTCCTGATTCCTCACTCTCCATGTCAGTCTTTACAGAAGGTTCCGCAAGGGTGCTGATATAATTCACTAATTCCATACTCTGGCTATCGTCCAGCTTATATATGAATTTGACCCATGTATCCAGCGAGTAGAACCCTTCCGCCGAATAAATCCTGTCAGAGCCCCTGTAGTATACAAAGAGGTTATCGATAAAAGCATTGCTGGATTTGTAAAGGTCGAGCTGATTGATTCCTTCAAACTGTCTGTATTCGTTTCCACTCATCACGGAGGGTGTCAGACGGGGATTGAAACGGATCTTCAGCGCCAGGTAATCCAACTCCCTGATCCTTAATTCAACTGTATCCCTGAGCTGATTCAGCTTATGGAGGTTTGAATTGATTATTTCCTTTTTTACATCTACTACGGCTGTTTTATACAGCATCCCTGTCATCGCGATTAACGGAAGGACAAAAATCAGGAAATATGATAAAAGCAGTTTGTATAATACAGACTTGTTTTTGATCCCTTTCAGCAATTCTTTCAGTCCCCCTCTATTGCGTCCTTACCGGACTGAAACACTTGTCCGCGAATATCCGCCCGGTCGTTCTTCAATCGGGAATATCTGTCCTTCCATTATAACGCTTCAATTCAAAAGAAAATATGCCGACTGAAGGAATATTTTCTTTCCAATATATAAACCATAACAGAAATGTGGTATTCCTGTAAAGTTGTCATTGTTGTTCCGTATAGTCTCTCTTGCAAGCCTTACGTTAGGCGTTGCGCTGAGGACGCCGCCATCTATGCCGGCACGGCAGGAATATGCTATGCTGGACTACGGCATACGGATTTAATCTGGGCTGATAATGCTCGATCCCCGTATATTATAATAACGCGTTTTGTTATGATCCAGTAAATCTTTATACTCGATGCGATTTCCATTCATCGTAAATTGATCCGTATAAATCGAATCTACCGGACGCACTCCGCCGTCCTCTTCCTTAAACGCGCAAAGCCGGTGCTGCTTATCCACATAATAAATATCCCCGTGATGATAAAAAAGCGGTTTTCCTTCCGCCACATCCAGAGCAAGCACCGTCTCCTTTCCCGTCTCCCGGTTGATCCGAATCAGCTGGGAGCTGACGCCATAATAGATAGATTCGTTATCGATAAAAAAACAAAAAACCGGCAAATAGGTACTCGTTCTTTCGATAAAGTCATCCGCCGTATTTACTTTGGATAAAATTCCATAAAAATCCTCTTTGTTTTCCCTGACATTGTTAAAGATCAGCTTTTGCTCAAAATTTTGCATATCGATCCCATAGACCCGGATGCCTTCTACCTGCCGTATTCTTGACAAATAATAACACCATTCTCCGCGTACGAACAGGGCGCACATTTCAGTATCCTGCTCGAACGGCTCTCTGATCAGATCAACGATTTCACCGGTTTCTTTATCTGTCGCAATAATATTTCTTTTTGAACGGTCAAAATGAATACGATAATTTTTTGTTTCGCCATCTTTGATCGACTCCAAACCGTCGGCTGTAAAATGATCCTCCGCTTTTTCTTTTGCGCATCCGGCAAAAAAAATGGGACAAACGACGAGCATGCATAAACAGCCGCATATTCTTCTTGTTTTGTTTTTCAGATTTCGGAATTTAAGGGTATATCCTGAATATCTCTTATGACAATAGAACAAAAGCAAACCCGTCTCAACGCCATAGCCGGTCAGTAAAAGGCCGAGTACTGTTTTATCGATTTCCCGGAATTGAATCATTTTTACTGTGTTTCCGCTTTGATCAAGCATTGAAATCCAGGAGCTTCCCCATAAATATCCCACGCCGGAAAGAAGTCCGGAGGGCAACGGAAGATAATACAATAATGAATTGCCTTTTAGAAAAATATAAGGCAGGAATACAAGAACGCTGCCGAAAAACAATGTAACGACGGTTTTTCTGCTGGAAATCCCGATCATTGAAATCCACGCCGCCAGCAGCAACGCGCCAAGGATACGGAATAAAACAACGATCGCAAACGCCTGATTCATGGAAATATGATAATGGCTGTTTTGAAAAAATTCCAGGCTTTGAAGGGGAAATCCGCCGTCCTTTAAACCTGCCATGGCATTCACACATACCAATTCAATGAAAGAAAATAAAGCTGTTATACTCACAGCCAAAATGATTCCCGCCGACAGCTTATAAAGACCCGTCTTATACTTTCCTTTTCCGCTGGATAAAAGCAACGCGTCCATCCCGCTTTCATACTCGCCGCAAAATAACGGCGTCAAAAGGATGATAAGACATAATAAAAGCGAGAAATCGGGATCGTCATGACTCAAAAGGGTGTTCCATCCTCTTCCGTCCATTATATAGCGTTCATTTGGCGCTTCCTTCGCGTAGTAATACTGATTATATACCACGTTAAATACGGCGCTGTTCTTCTGCCGCTCGTAGGACTTCCTGCTCAGGCTCTCATACTCTGTTTGATCGATCTTCCCTTCCCTCCGCCGGTTCGACAACTCCTCCAATTCCCCCGCCGCATGGCCGACGGCATAATATTCGGATTTTATCTCCGCTTCTTTTTCCTCCGTCAGCTTACCTTTATATTGATCGATATAAAAAGAGTATCCGCCCGGATTCCGGTTGATGAGATAGTGGGAATCATATCCGCTGGATAATGTCAAAACAACCTTTAGCAGGGCCATAATAAAAATTATCCAAATGCCTTTTTGCTTTATAAGGATCTTCTTCCATTCAAATGCCATTTCCGCGTCCCCCCTTTTCCAACGGCGCCTTTGATGTTTTTAAAGTTCTAAAG
>ENA-UOOK01006932-UOOK01006932.1-fermentation-metagenome-genome-assembly--contig:-NODE-6932-length-10563-cov-6.844690_pt1 | contig 10563 bp, 9 predicted proteins | sample MGYA00245777_ERZ724023 | MGnify/ENA primary metagenome ERZ724023 (study PRJEB28704, sample SAMN03018312) | fermentation metagenome | biome: anthropogenic terrestrial biome; feature: soil; material... | reverse complement strand
CTTACACCGATGGAGCTGGCATATTCTCTAATCGACATACCTTCCATACGAACTGCGATAAACATATCTGCCCAATCTTGCTTTTTACCAAGAGCCTTACGTATCCATTGGTAAACTTCTTCACGTTCACTTTCTTGGATACGTTCAATCTCCTGAGAGTTATCAGCGAAAGTATCCATGACATCTATTTCAACTTCATCATCTTTTCGATAAGGTGTCTTGGGATTGCCAAGATGCCTATGGTATCGACGCCAATGGTTATATTCCTTGTTGTTCATGAGGTCGAACATTTCTTGTAGAGTCTCGCAGCGTTTCACCTCTTCCTTCTTTTCAGGCTTTGCTTCTGCAAGACGTTGCTCATAGTCGATATCCAGCATGACGCTGTAATCTCCGTCTGGAATTTCAATTGTGGTGTAGTTCTTGTGACCGTTTTTGATGTTGTCTTCATATAAAACTCGAATCTTCATAAAGTATTCCTTTCCGCCTAGTCATTGGGCGGCGGAATACAAAAAGAGCCTATGGTGAAGATGACCACAGACTCCGCTTGTCCTAAAAAAGGGCACACGAAATAACGGTGGGTGCATCTTCATTCCAAACACAGTCTTTATTACTGTGTTCTGAACTCTTATGCATCCCGCCGTCCGTATGCGCACTAGGACTTTGAGATTGATTTTGTTGAGCGATAACCGCTCTGGATAGATTTCTCCCTTAGGGAGGATAAGTAGGCTGATTATTCAAATCTGTCTCTACCTATCATTTGTTTTGAAAATTACTTTTTCTTGCTTGGTCTTGTTTGACTTAAAGCACTGCCAGCAACCGACTTGGCTTTCTTACTGTAGCGTCCATCACTAAGGATTTTGCTTGCTTTTGATGCAACTCTCTTGGATGTTTGCTTCGAATTTCGCTTTGCCATTTACGTTCCCTCCTTTCATAAATTGGATTCAATCATTCATTTTCGTAAACATAATGTAGATTTTCGCAAAGATACATGATAGAATATCTTTGTTATGCCTTAACAAAATGATGCTTATTTAAATCCTATCTACATAATATAAAAACCCACCTTTCGAACTGGGTACGTTCCAGGTCGAAGGTGGGTACAAAGTGGGACAACTATCTTGAAAGGAGTTAACGTAATGGAATTTAATGATTTCTTCAATCTAATGAAGCCTGTACTAGGTAAAGAAAGAGCAAATGCTAAGTTGGTGCGAAACCTAATAGCTATGATTACTAAAACTGATAGCGATGTTGACCCTTCTCAAGATCAGTCAGATGACACTTTGAAATCTTATGCAAATGGAAAAAGACCTCTGTCTCCTGAATATGCTAGAGGAATAATCGCAGAAATTGAATTTCAAAATTTTGTTGATTCGGTGAATTCAAATGATGAGGTTGTCATTGAAAGATTGTCAGATGACTTCAAGAAGTACGATCCAACAGTTACCCCTGATATAGTTGGAACAATAGCAGGAAAACTTTTCTTAGATATTCTTTATAAAGCTGCTGGTGAAAACACTGATATGCAAAAGTCCTTAGTGCCTTCAAAGTACTATTTAAGACATAGATATGGAAATCAATTATTAGTAGAAAACAAAGGAAATTGCCCTTTTAAGGGGTGTGGTAAGCCACTCTTATTGAGTAACAACGAAGCAACACAAGCATATTTTGACGTGATTATGATAGATAGTAAAAGTGGAGAGCATAGCGAAAATTTAATTGCTCTTTGTCCAGAATGTGCAGCAAAATATTTACTATCTCATACAGAAGAAGATCAAATCGAATTGCAGGATTTAAAGATATCTATGTATGAACATTTATTAGCTCAGAAGTCACTTACGGATATAAAAGTTGAAGAAGCCATATCGGAAGTTTTGGAAGTTCTTTATGTAACCAATCCAAATGAAATCACCAAGTTAAATTATGAACCTCAATCTGTAAGAGATAAGATTTACAAGAATAATTACCTCTTGTTAAGAACTAATATTTTTAATGTGACTCAGTATTATCCGTTTATTGAAACACAGTTTAAATCTTTGTCTAGAGAAAAGAAAATGAATTATAATGTGCTGTCCTCGCAAATAAGACTTGCGTATGTCACAGCATTAGAAAAAACAAGTGTGCAAGACGAAATTTATAATTCACTCGTTGAGTGGCTTATGGGCATCACAAACAAATCCAGAGTAGCCTGTGAGATAGTTATTTCGTTTTTTGTACAGAAATGTGAGGTATTTGATGCTCCTTCCAAACAAACTGTTTAGCTATAAAGAAAGTACCCTGGCTAAATTTCCAGTACTTATAAAGTGCTTGAATAATAGACCTTACTCGGTAGAGGAATTATATAACACAAACAAAAGTCTGTTTTTAGATATAGAAGATTATACAGAAACATTATGCTGTCTTTATGCATTAAGAAAAATCGAACTCGATGAAGAAAGGGGCGTGATTGTCTATGTTGAAGAAGATTCAGTGCGATAAATTTATTTCCAAAGGGCAAGTTCGTCCACCAATAGAGTTTAAGAAAGGGCTTAATACGATTCTTGGGGGTGTGAATGCTAATAACTCCATCGGCAAATCAACCTTGCTACTTATTATTGACTTTGCATACGGCGGAAACTCCTACCTTGATAGCGATGCTGTAAACCAAGTGGGACTTCATACAATTAATTTTGAATTTGAGTTCAGTGGTACATCTTACTTTTTTTCTAGAAGTACCACGCAGAGAACTACAATAAATATATGTGATGAGCAATTTAATTTTATTGAGGAAATTAACATTAAGGACTTTTTGTCTTTTTTACAAGAACAGTATGGAGTTGATTTCTATGGAAGTTCATTTAGGGAGCTAATTAGTCGCTACTTTAGAATCTATGGAAAGAACAACCATGACGAAAAGAAACCCCTACATAGTGATCCAAGAGAAAAAAATGTAGCCGCAATTACTGCATTAGAAAAGTTATTTAACTCATTTGAGGTTATTGAGTCATATAGAACAGAATTTAAAAAAGTATCTGACAAACTTGATGCCCTCAAGAAAGCAAAGAAACAGGATGTTATATCGTACGGCTCTATCACAACAAAGAAGCGTTATAACGAAAATCTTAATGAGTTAGAAAAACTCAAAGATGACTTGAGAGATCACACTGTCTCTAATAACTCCAATTATGTAGACCTTGATTTGAAACAGGCAGATCAGATAAGTCAAATCAAGACTCAATTAAACATTTTGATGAGAAACAGAACATCAACTAAAACACAGTTAAGTCTTGTTGAAGACAATCTCTCTTCAAATCCAGAAGTCCATCATGGCCCATATGAAGAGTTAGAGCAGTTCTTTCCAGAGGTTAATATTCGTAAAATATCTGAAATTGAATCTTTCCATGAAAAATTAAGTGAAATACTGATGGCCGAATATGAGCAACAGAGAAGAGAGTTAAGCAAAAATCTTGAACGGTTAAATCATGAAATTGATAGCCTAAAAAATCAGCTTTCTAAGCATGGAGAGCCAGCAAACTATTCAACTACTTACCTGAATAAATACAAAGAGTTAAATCTGGCTATAGAAAGACTAAAGGCACAAAACCGAGATTATCTTTTAGTTGAGGAATTAAATGTTTCAAAGAAGGGCGTTAAAGAACAACTTCAAAAAGTTGAAGAGGCTGAATTGCGTGGAATTGAGAGTAGCATCAATGAACAAATGGTCCGATTTAACGATAGAATCTACGAGAAAAAAAGAAAAGCGCCTGTACTAGATTTAGATAGTGGCACAACATATGAATTCTATACACCTGACGATAGCGGCACAGGAACTTCCTATAAGAGTCTTATTGTATTTGACTTGAGTGTTTTAGAAACAACTATGTTGCCTGCCCTGGCACATGATTCGCTTCTATTTAAGAACATTGGTGATGAACCACTCAATAAGATAATTCAGCTATACACAGAGTTTGATAAACAAATATTCATTGCTTTTGACAAAGGCGAATCTTACTCAGAGGAAACTAGCCAAATTCTTAATAGCACTGCTGTCATTCGCCTTAACGAAAATGGTGATGAACTATTTGGACGCTCATGGAATATCAAGGAGTGAGAATTATGGGTATCAGTTTAAGCTACAACCGATTATGGAAACTGTTGATAGATAGAGGAATGACTAAGCAGGATCTAAGAAAAATCACAGGTCTAAGCTCTGCTCCAATTGCTAAGTTAGGCAAAGGTCAGAATGTTAACACCGATGTGCTAATTAGAATATGCAATGCATTGAATTGTGATTTACACGACATTGTAGAAACTGTTCATGACGACAAATTAAATTAGTAAGAGTGTACCATTGGTATTGAAATACTTGCTAATGTTTCTACGCTTTTAGGGTGTAAGGAGGCGGATTTATTTGAGACATTTACAAGATAAAAAGAAAGAGGTGTTTACATGGATAGACTAGGTTTTAGTTCTTTTGTTAGTTCTATCACTCATCAACTAGAAAAAATGCACATCATTGAGAATGACTCCAGATTTTCTAGAAAGACAACTCCTACTGATTTTGAGAAATTAGTAGTTGAGGCATCAAAGATAGTTATGCAGACAGAAAAGATTGAATGTAAAATAGACTACACTGAGGGAGGGCATGCCTTTCCTGATATTGTTTTCACTTTTGGTGATGAGAAATCTTACGGTATAGAAGTAAAAAGTTCTACTCAAGCCAACGCATCTGAGACTTCTTGGATTATCTTAGGAAATAGTATTCTAGGCACTACTAGAGTTGATGTGGACGATCTATATATCGTATTTATAAAAGTGGGCGATAATGGTTGTTTTATAAAGAGTGCTCGCTATGAAGATTCTGTCTCAGATGTTGCAGTTACACATAGCCCTAGATATAAACTCGATTTAAATCAGTCAGCAGATCAATCTTTCTTCTCAAAAAGTGGTATATCTTATGATGAAATGAAAAAATCTGAAAATCCTATAGGCTTAGTAACCGACTATTTTAAGGACAAAGGTTTGACAGCTTGGTGGATTGCAGAGAGCACGCCTGCCGTCATCAAAAATTGGAATGAATTAAATTTGGATGAAAAGAAAGAGATTCTTTCAAAATCTTTAATCCTATTTCCAGAAATCATATATTCAAGAAGTTCAGAAAAATATAAGAGACTATCAAAATGGCTAGTTGCAAACTATAGTGTTGTCGATTCTAGTCTACGGGACAAATTTACTGCTGGCGGAAGATCTACGTTGACAGTCAATGGAAAGATTTTCAGTGATCTTCCCAAAATATTTGAAACTTTCCAAAATTTATCTGAGCAATTTATGCTTGAAATAAAAAACGTATCATCAGAGGATTTAGAGGAATTTTGGAATTCCTATAACCTTCAAAATGATACGCTTGATAATAGATTAACTTATTGGATAGATGTTGTTACTCACGGTTTCAGTAACGATAGCAAAGGAGATACCTACATAAAATTTATTAACAATGTATTATCCGAAGTATACAGACCATAAATCTTCAAGACGTTTAGCAATATGAAATGCCATTAATGGTGGAACAGCATTACCAATCATTTTATAAGCACTTGTTGCAGATACCCCGTCTCGCCCTGGTCTTATAAATTGATAATTATCAGGAAATGATTGTATACGGGCACATTCCCTAATTGTTAGGCGTCTTTCCTTTTTTCCTTCAGAAAGCTCCTCAAAGTGCGTTCCTCCATTTTCTTTAGAGAGCCTTCTAAATTCAATATTCCCGTGGTGCTCAGATCTTATTGTGGGTGCAATGCCATTTAAATCAACCTCAATTTGACCCTGGCAATGCTTCCCCATGAATTTTGCTTTTGAGTACCTTTGTTGGTCAATATCAGAAGACTTTTCTGGTTCATCTAAATCACCTAATATTTCCTTAACCGTTACATAGGGTAACAGCCCTGCTTCCCCTGAATTAGTATGTGTTTTTGATGGGTAAGGATCTAACTCCGGATGATTGTGTACATTTTCGATTTTTTCTAGAATCCCTGGTTTTAAATCTTTCTTTCTAACCCCTATGAAAATAACCCTTTCCCTACTTTGAGAAACCCCATAGTCAGCTGACAACAAGACCTTTGTTGGGAATACATAGTAACCACCTTCAGATATGCTTGAAAAATCCGATTCTATTATTTCCTTAATATCACCTAGATTAGTTAGCCCCTTAACATTTTCTGCCACAAAAACTTTTGGTTGGGTGATAGATATAACTTCTCTCATCCACATGTATAATTGCCCCCTACTCTCTTCCGTAGGCTCATCGACATCAAGTTTTCCACCATTATGTGAGCTTTCCGAGTTAAATCCCAACCTTTTCCCTGCAATTGAAAAATCTTGGCAAGGGAAACCTCCTGTCACCACATCAATATTATCCGGAAATACTTTAATTTGATTCCTTTGATGCAGTTTAACAAGATCAACTATACTATCTAAACAGTATACCGACTCCTTCTCAGCAAAAAATTCCGACCATGCAACTTGTGTCGCTGGAACAATATCATTTGCAAATACTGTTGTAAATCTTGTCTTTGGCAGTCTAATGAATTTATCGTTTACTTCTTCAACTTTCCAATCACTATTTATCCGATAATTATATTGCTGTTTGAAAATATCGAAATGTCCTTCAAAGCCTAAATCCATTCCTCCACAGCCAGAAAATAATGAAAGTACACGTAATTCTTTTTGCTCTTTATCACAGGGTTTCTGAGCAGCCTTCGGGACTAGCCATACCCCGCTCTTCTTAACTACTCCATCTATTTGTAACTGTCGACAATAATACTGAACTTGTCTTTCAGAAACTTTCCATTCCTTGGCTTTTTCTTTAACTGATACATATTCCACAGTAATCTTCCTTTCGTTCAAACGAATGATATTTCTATTATACTTCGTTTGAGCGAAATGTCAAGCTAGGCGGAAACATTTGTTCTTTTGCAGTTTTTCTTTCTTTGCTCCCTTGTTTAACACCTATAGGGCACTGAAATTCATTGTAAAACTATCACTCTTTCCGATTAATATTTGAAACGATGACTAGTCAGCTTGTAACAACCTTCATGCATTTTGTAGCATTCTTGTTAACTCGTCTAGTCATCAGTGATGTTAGCTGATAACTTCAAATCCGCCACCTTTAATAATTTCTCTCAAACAAAAATCCGGGATAAGTAATTAGCAAGTCATGGAAAGCTAAAAACTTGCTCTTAAACTTGCTCTATTTATAAAATAAGAACTGTTTATATGTCCATTATAATGAGATGTGTTTTCGGCTCCATAATTCTGTTAAATTAATATCATCACTGCTTGGTCGGTTTTTTTCCTCTTTGTCAACTTTTACAAATATCGGAACTTGAATTGCGTTTCCAGTAATAATAGCTTCACCTTGTCCTAAGCTAGGAATCTTCTGATACGAACTTTTATCTAAGGTTGGCATAGTGTTTTCAAGCATCCTTAAATCTTTCTCATTCACTAATCGATGTATTAAGTAGTTGTGAGTTTGAGATAGAATTGTTGGAGATATATCTGCTGGTCTTTGACTCGATAAAGTAAGATAAAATCCGAATTTTCTTCCTTCTTTTATTATTTCTTCAAAAACTGAAAGCCTGTAATCTTGCCAATCATCACCATTATTTCTATAGTCAGCATTTAAAATATTGTGTGCTTCATCGATTATCAAATGCTTAGTTTTTGCTACATCCTTTCCAGCGACAATTTTTTTCTGCTCATCATATATCATTTTTGAAAGTAACATTGGAATCAAACGAGTAATTTCTTGGTTAGCATGTACTAACGAGATAATATTAAGAGTTTTATACTTATCCGATATATCTTCTACAACCTCAATAACTTTTTCTAAACTAGAAAATGCAGTGTCTATGCGACTAAATAGCGGATTCAAATGTTCTATATTTGTAGATTTCCAAGAGGTTTGGTGCACTTTCTGGAAATCTAAATGCATTTTAAGTTTTTTTATTTCATTGTTGCTTTCAAAGGTTCTGGAAAGTTGATCCTGAATTTGGTTCAAGTTCAGATAAACAGTATCTTCATGTGACATATCAGATTTATCATTTATGTATTTCCTTTCTCCATCATTCATATACATATATGCTTTGTGTTGTGAATGATACTCTAATCCTTTAAGTTCATTAAACAAAGAATCATTATTAATAAATGAATTTGCAACGGATATCCAGTTGTCTTTGGCGTCTGAACTTGCTGCATCTCCACTAGTTAATATCTTTTTTATTGTTCCTACAACAAATTTAGCTATTCCATCACCATCAAATTTTTTCTCATTCCATAGGTTAATCGCACGTCTTAAAAAAGGGACTTGAGTTGCTGAACGAGCGTCAAATAAAATTGAAAGAATATCGGCGTTAAACAAATATTCTTTTTTTACTGGTAGTTTTATACCGTTATCTTTATTTGTTGCAATCTCATATATCATCTTATCACTTGCATCTACTCCGAACATTTCTTCTCCAGTATACTCTCCGTTAAAATCAATAACATAAAATTGAGAAGTATTTATAATTGATTTATTGTATTTAGTTCTAAAAAGTTGCAAATATAGTTTATGCAATGTATTTGACTTTCCACTACCCGTATTCCCGAACACTCCAATATGTGAAGCGAAAAGCTTGTTAATCGGAATTTTGATTGGTTGTCCTTCAAGTATCGATTTTCCAATATAAATTGCCGCCTCATCATTCTCAACACCATAAATAATATCGAGTTCTAATTTAGTAGTTAAAGTAATTTCATTCCCAATCATTGGTACATATTGGCTCGTTACTTGAAATTTTCCTTCCTCAATAACCCCCTTTGTTTTTAATGTAATGATTCGATTAATAGAATCTTTATGAAAACGATTATCAAACTCCTTGCTACGAACTGTATTTTGTTGATCAACAACCTTTTCGCTTGAAACGGTTGTAATTATTTTTATGTCGTTCTGATTAACAGTTAGAAATGCACCCACTTTAGGACCAGTTAAAAGTTCACCATACCATATGTATTGGGCATCATTAGACATATGGTACATCCCAACTTCAGATACATCACCATCGACGCCAACTATTACACCTAGTTTCTTACTTGGATTTGTCATCTTTCAAGTCCTCCAAGGTAGCACCAGATAAAATGTTGTTAAAGTTATCCAGAGTTAAGCTATACCATTCTTCATTTTTATCATTTGTGTTCTTTGTTAGATTCTTATTATCAAAATTACTCGGTGTTAAGATTTTTAGATTTGCCGGCAAAGACCTAATCCCTAAATTATTCATATAACTTTGTCTATCTGATTCTGAATACGCAAAAACAAACATCATTAGTTCTGGGTTTTTCAAAGCTCTCAAAATCATCTTACCAATGTGTTTATCTTGAAAGGAAAAGCCGATAACAAATAAAACTGTTTGTGGTTTGTCTAATTCAAGTTGGAATACCCTCAACATTTCGTGGAAATAATTATTTAAAAATGTATCTTGACCCTCAAGGCCTGTCGGTTTTACAATCATTGGATTTTTAGTAACGTAGCTGTATATATTAATTTTTCCGTGATCTTCTTGCCAATTAACGGATCCATGAGGCTTTATTAATGATATTGATGGAATTTCACTAATATAGTTATCATTTAACCCTTTGTAAGAAACAACTTGGTTGTAATTTGAACTATCTAGCTCTCGTGTAAAATATCCTTTTGCTCCATCATTAAAAACAAACCTGCTATTTAATAGCAATCTATCCACAGCCTTTTCGAGGAATAAATCATAATTAGTCGTAAAAATATTTGCAGACTTTGGCGTTTGCCTTGAGTTCGAAAGGTTAAGAACATCAATTATTACTCTAACCAATTCATAATAGTCCTCTAAATCTTCTTTGACTTTATGATTTTCATCAAACTCGTATGTATCGTCTAGTAACTTTTTACTTACTTCTTCAATCTTCTCAACAAGAAAGTCGTTAGCTGTTTTTTTTACAGACACATCGTCCTTAAAATCCTTCATCAACCCAATTGATTTTGCTGATACTCCTGAGCCAATCAAAAAATTAAGTTGCTTTGTTATTGCAAGTTGCCGTAATCGTTTGATTAACTCTCTATCTTTCTTCTTTTCCTCAGTTTCCATTCTCAGAACTCTCCTCTCCAATTAGTCTTAATCTAATCATTATAGATTTTTATCTGTCTTAATTTTAAAATGCTCTAAGGTCTTATAATATTCAACAATTTAAATAAATAAGGTATAATCCAATATCACAATCTAAGATGAATCAACCATAGTAATCTTGTCAACGCGCCATTATTTTGCCAACCATCTTATCAACTCACCAAATCAATAACAGCATTGTCTTATGGCTTTTTAAATCCATCAATCTTGGATAGCTTCCCTCAAAGCAAAGAACCGTGATTATCCTTCCGGCTTAGAACCAAACCTCAAACCACGGAAAGCCTTTATTTACTTATCTTATTACACTCTTACTTCTCAACCCTTGACATCAATACCACCGTCTCAACATGCATTGTCTGGGGGAAAAGATCGACCGGCTGCACTTCCTCTG
>ENA-UOOK01006931-UOOK01006931.1-fermentation-metagenome-genome-assembly--contig:-NODE-6931-length-10564-cov-2.658578_pt1 | contig 10564 bp, 10 predicted proteins | sample MGYA00245777_ERZ724023 | MGnify/ENA primary metagenome ERZ724023 (study PRJEB28704, sample SAMN03018312) | fermentation metagenome | biome: anthropogenic terrestrial biome; feature: soil; material... | reverse complement strand
GGATTCGCAGACTGCGTTCGACCTCAGCGGTGAAATCCACGTGCCCGGGTGTATCGATAATGTTGATGCTGACCCCTTTCCAGACACATTTGGTAGCGGCGGAGGTTACCGTAATTCCGCGTTCCTTCTCCACATCCAGGTAGTCCATGACACTGGCTCCGTCGTGGGTCTCCCCAACTTTGTGGGTCAGTCCGGTGTAATAGAGGATACGCTCGGTGGTGGTCGTCTTACCCGCATCTATGTGGGCAATAATGCCTATATTTCTCAATTTGTTTAACATCTTTACCACTCCTCAAAAAAAACAACGGCATCCGACAGCGAAATGCCGTATCAAGTGCTCACTTTTTAACATCTGCCCTATCTCACGATTTTATACAAATTTGAAGAGCACCCAAAAGTTAATTATAAGGAGTAAAAAAGGGTTTGTCAAAGATTATTCCGGAAATTTTTCACCAAAGTGTTGACTCTATCTGCCTTTAAATTTCGGTTTGCGTTTTTCGAAAAAGGCATCAATGGCCTCGTTCTGGTCGCCGGTACCACAACAGAAGGTGGACTGGGCTTGTTCGAAAAGGAGTCCGGCCGCCACACTGCTCTCATTGGCCAGGTTAATGCCCTTCTTGGCAAATCCTATCGCCGCCGGGGGCATTCCTACCATCCGCCGGGCTAGTTTCAGTGCGCGTGTCATCAGTTCTTCCCGCTTAACCACGATCTCCACCAGGCCAATCTGAAAGGCCTCGCGAGCGTCGATCTCCTCGCAGCCCATAATAAGTCGCTTGGCCTGACCCATACCTACCAACTGGGTGAGCCTGGTAGTTCCACCCATGTCCGGGGACAGGGCAAAACGCACTTCCGGAATGGCCAGGCGGGCATCTTCAGCGGCAATACGAATATCACAACCCAGAATAAGTTCCATGGCCGACCCATAACAGAGCCCGTGGATGGCAGCTATGACAGGAATGGACCATTCCTGCCAGCGGCCATAAACGCGCTGCAACCAGGTAAGCTTGCGCATAATGAACTGGGAGTCAACCTCCTTGAGGATTTTGAGGTCAATGCCCGCTGAAAAGTGGTCACCATTGGCATTAATTACCACTGCTCGCACCGCAGGGTCATTCTCAATGTTAGCCTGAACATTATCCAGGGCCTCGAGAAGTTCCCAGTTCACCAGGTTAAACGTCTCGGGATGATTGAGGGTGATGACACCAATCCCCTCTTCCTTTTTAAAGAGTAACCAGTCCCCACTCATTTTTATACCCCCCACCCTCTCTTTGTCTTCTGTACTCGTTTTACTTCAACAAGGGAGAAATCGCCTTGAACTCCGGTGTGCCTGCCGTCATCAGGAGGTCAAAGATGATGCTTTCCGTGTTACTGATCACCGCTCCCATGTCCCGCATCAACTGCAGTCCGTTAGCGTAATTACCATCCGTACGGGAACACACCGCATCCCCGGCCAGGGTAACCTGATAGCCCTGCTCCAGAAGGTCGCGAGTGGTCTGAAACACACACACATGGGTCTCGCTTCCGATTACAATAATCTGTCGGCGGCCGGATTCCTGCAGGTATCCGTCTAAATCCCCGCCGCAGGCGGAATAAGAAATCTTCTCTACATAGTGGTATTCCGCGGGGAGGTTTTCCTTGACTTCTGGTACGGTAGGTCCCAGCCCACGGGGATACTGCTCGGTAACGATAACGGGTATTTGCAGTTCCCGGGCCGTTGCCAGCAGCAGCCTGGTATTGCGATATACCTGCTCCCGGTCTTGCATGGCATTCATGAGCCGCTCCTGAAGATCGATAATTAGTAACAGGGCTTGTTCGCGTTCCAGCTTGAATTTGTTCACCTTCTTTTAAAGACCCCCTTTAGATAGCTTTGAATGTATTGTATCATTACCAGTAAATATTAAGAACATTGATTTTCCGTATTCGTTAGACATTACCGGAAATAATCGTGTGAAAGTCAATTGGGAGGGACCGTTAATGAGTATCTTGACACCTGATTTTTGGGACCAGCAGTGGCAGGCCTTTATTAAGCGCAATCGCCGCTCCGGGGAAAGCCACGAAAGCCCGGAATTCTGGAACCGTAAAGCTGCCAGCTTTGCCCGTTCCACTATGGAAGGAAAAAGTAGTCGTACCGAAGGGACCCTGGGTTTTCTGCGGCAGGCCGGTGTACGTTTGGGGAACGCCCGTATCCTGGACGTCGGTTGTGGGACCGGAGTGTTTGCCCTGCCTTTCACTGAACTGGGCGCGCGAGTAACAGCGATTGATTCCTCCACCGAGATGCTGGCCCTTTTACAGGCCCACATCCCGGAAAAACTGCAGTCCCGTCTGGAAACGGTGGAACTGGACTGGTTGGAGGCGGATATAGAGGCTTGCCAGTGGCCAAAGGCTTTCGATCTGGTCTTCGCTGCCAACTGTCCCGCCATTCGCAGCCTGGCAACCCTGGAGAAAATGTGCCGTTGTTCCCGGGAATGGTGTTTCTATGGGGGATTTTCCGGTCCCCGCCAATATGAACTATATAATGAAGCTTATTTCCGGGTCTATGGAAAAGCCTATCCCAATCATTTTAATGATGTTATCTTTCCCTTTAACATCCTTTATGCACTGGGCTTTAAACCACAGATGTCCTTTTTGGAAACCGAAGGCATTCAAGAAGAATCCGCCGATAATTTCCGCTCTGAACTGCAGTCCATTTTTCCCGTTCAGGAAGGAAGCAGCCTCCGGGTGGAGAAGGTTATTAACGAGGTTATTCAAGAAAACCTGAAAGAAGGCATGGTCCGCCAGCGGGTACGATCCTCGATCGGCCTGATAGCTTGGCGGGTTTAAAGCAGGTCAAGGCCTCCGGGGCCGGGGAGGTAAAATGTAATGAAAACAAAGTCTTTCGCTGCTGTGGTTGTACTGGTCTGTCTAACCCTGTCCCTGGGACATTTACCCGTTCTGGCTGCTTTTTTTACTGATACCGGCGGGCATTGGGCGGAAAGTGAGATTACCATCCTTTCTTCGCGGGGATATATTTCCGGCTACCCGGATGGCACCTTTCGGCCCGACCTGGCTATGACACGCGCGGAGTTCATAACCCTGTTGCTGGCGGTTGAGGGAATCAAGCCAGCCGCACTTTATGGTCCCCTGCATGGGCAGCATTGGGCCCACGACAATATAGATGAAGCCGTAAGGCAAGGGATCATCGTCTTAACCGAATATCCCAATGGTTTTAATCCCGACGCAATTATCAACCGTGGCGAGGTTGCCGCCATGCTGGCACGCAGTTTGCAGCTGACTCCCGACTATCGCGCCGTTGCCTTTATAGACCGCCAGGATATAGAAAAGCACCCTTATGCCGGCTACATCAAAGTTGTATCCGACCAGGGCATTCTTTCCGGTTATCCGAGCGGTTTTTTCAAGCCTTACGTGCCCGTAACCAGGGCTCAGGCCTGTTCAATACTGGTACGAATTATGCATCGCGTCCCTTCCCCTCCCGCCTCTAAAACCACCGCTCCGGCAGCGGCTGTACATAGCAATCAGTGGGATAACCTTGACAAAAGTGACATTATGGCCGTTTACTCCCATGATCGCGAAGTAAGCTGGGAAAATTACCGCATTTACTTTCGCGTGGACGGACGCCGTTATGCCTTGGATGAAGTGGTACTGGATCTGGAAGGCTACCTGGAGGTGAGGGGCCGGGAGTACCCCTTCTCACGGGTGGATCTGCTCATCGACGATAAAACCTATCCATTGGAGGAAGTGCGCGAACGTAATGGACGGCTGATTTTTTACTGCTCAGGAAAAAAGAGCATCACTTCATATGAAACGGTCCGCGTTGATGGCCGCCGCTATGCTATTGAAGATGTGGAGATTATTGTCGCGGGTGACTACTACAACCTGGACGAAATTGACCTCATTTCCCGCAACCGCTTCCGGATACCTGGTGATAATGAATCCTACCGGGTACCCTCTTCCAGTATCAAGTGTGATTATGGCTATGGCCGCTATAGAATACTCAGTATCCATGAAGACACTGATGACGAGTACCTGATTATCGAGACCGACCGCTATGATGATGAAGCTGAAGATGACTACCTGCGGGTAAAAGAATATGCTTTTTATTTGGAGGGAGAACTTGAGCCCGGCTGGAGCATGGCCGATTTTGAAATAGAAGTGGAGAGAGACTGGGAGGATTTGGCTGACATCGATATTATTGATGAAAACCGCTTCGAACTATGGGGAGACACTTACCGTTTCAGCCAATGCACATTTAAAAGATCCCGCCTGACTTTCACCGTCTACGATACTGACTGGGACAAGGAGCAGCAGACCTTTACCTTCTATCTGGAAGAAGATTAGTTGCCGTTGCCTGCGGTATATCCCTGCTCCCGAATTACTTTAGGCCACAAGGTATATTCCTGCATAAAAAAAGGAGGCCTCCGTTAGGAGGTCTCCCCTTCTGATTTTTCTTTCTTTTTGACTTCGACCTTCCACTCCTGGCGGCCCTTTTCAATAACGGGTTTGCGCCAGGCGGTTCCAGCATTCAGACAGCCCTTGGGGCAGGCCTCCACGCAGGCTTCACAGACGATACAGCGAGTATCCTCAAAGCTCCATAAGCCATCCTTGCGCTGAATTTTTATAGCCCCGGTGGGGCAGCGTTTTTCACAGAGCGTACACAGGGTGCAATTTTCCAGATCAATGGTTAAATTGCCTCTGGTCCGCTGGAAGGGCTCCCGGACCTGGTAGGGGTATCCCCGGGTGGCCGGCTTGCTGCCCAAATTTCTTAATATGGTCGGAAGCATTTTTGCCATGTTGAGTACCCCCCTATCTTTCCGTGCAGCTTATGCAGGGATCTATGGCCAAAACGATTACCGGAACGTCTGCCAAATCACACCCCGGCAGCATTTTCAGCAGCGGGGGAATGTTGGCAAAGGTTGGTGTGCGGATGCGAATCCGGTCCAGGATTTTATCGTTCTTTCCGCGCACATAGTACATAACCTCACCACGAGGCTGCTCTTGCCGGGCGAAGGCTTCCCCGTCCACTTTGGCTGTAGCCTTCACCTTGGCAGCTATTTCGCCCTCAGGCAACTTTTCCAGGGCATTCTTTATAATCTCCATGGACTGCAGAACCTCACGGGCACGCACCACACCTCGGGAGTAACAGTCCCCGTCTTTTTCCACCACCGGCTCAAAGCCCAGTTCTTGGTAAGGTCCATAGCCCAGCAGGCGCGCATCATCAGCTATACCACTGGCCCGCAGCACCGGACCCACCGCCCCCAGGTCATAGGCATCTTCCTTGCTGAGAATACCTACACCTCTGGTACGGTGATTTACTGTGTAGTCATTCAGAATAGCCGGCATTACTTGCAGGTATTCCTTACGCACTTCCTCAAGCTGCTTCAGAATTTCTTTGCGCAACTCATCATCAATGTCCCGGCGCATTCCGCCCACCACACAGTTGGACAGGATGATGCGGTTTCCGGAACCCATTTCCTCCAGGTCCAGAATCCGTTCGCGAATCCGCCAGAACTGCATGAACAGGCTCTCCAGTCCGAAGGCGTCGGCATAAAGACCCAGCCACAGAAGATGGCTGTGCAATCTGGACAGCTCTGCGAAGACCACCCGCAAGTACTGGGCGCGGGGTGGAACCTCAACATTTAGAAGCTCTTCAATGCAACTGCTGTAGGTCCAGGCATGGATAATGGAGCAAATGCCGCAGACCCTTTCCACCAGGAAAACGTTCTGATTAAAGTCGTTGAATTCGGCACCTTTTTCCAGTCCACGATGCACATAGCCCAGAGTGGGTATGGCATCGACCACTTTCTCATCTTCCAGGACCAGTTGCAGTTGCAAAGGTTCGGGAAGAACCGGATGCTGGGGGCCAAAGGGCACAACCGTTCTAGCCATCCACTTTTCCCCCTTCCTCTTGGTTGGTATTTCGCCTCATGGGAGTCGGGGGAGCGTCCTGGCTCAGGAGCAGAAGGCCCTTAAAGTCAGGTACCAGGTTCTCAAAATCCAGCCCAAACTGGTCCTTGATTTCATTTTCAATCAGAAAAGCACAGCTATAAATGCCGCTGGCACTGAGAACCGACTCGTCTTTAGCGGTACTGGTCCGCAGGTTGACCAGTTCGTGTTCCCGGTCAAAACTGTAAATCAGATCAAAGGCATCCCCGGTATCGCAGCAGGTCATGGTTACGAAGCGAGCCTGGGCATCCTTCATAGCCTGAATTTCATTAAGGATATCAGCCTTGTTAACTTCCTTCACCTTACTTCTCCGCCTCCTTTCTCTTTTCTTTTAGTTTTTCCACACCGGCAACCACTGCATCAATAATCGCCTCGGGACGCGGTGGGCAGCCAGGTACAAAGACATCAATCGGAATGGCCGTGTCCGCTCCACCCAGGACATTGTAGCTCTGGTGGAAGACGCCGCCTGAATTGGCGCAGATGCCGACCGCCACGACTACCTTCGGTTCTGTCATCTGGTCATACAGGTTCTTGGCCACTTTCATAGACTTCGGATTCATTGCACCGGTTATCAGCAAAACGTCAGCATGTTTAGGATTCCCAACGTTTACTGCTCCGAATCTTTCTATATCGTACATGGGGGTCAGGCAGGCCAGGACCTCAATGTCACAGCCGTTACAGCTGGATGCATCATAATGCAGGATCCACGGAGACCGGGCCCGGGACACATTCTTGAGAGCCATGATATCCTCCTTCCTTAGGTGATTCCCCTTTCTCCCACCTGCTATTCCAGGGTATACCGGGAATAGCTTCGGGAGGGGTCATGCCTATGCTAATTAAAATTGGCTTAGAGCCCCTTGCCGGCAAAAACATTGTAAAAAATGTTGGCCAGTGAAAGTACAAAGCCCCATGCCCAGGTGAATTTCATCATCCAGTTCAGCTTCATCCTGGCGTAGGTGTTGTCTATGAGAATTTCCACAAAGTACGCACCCAGGGCCAGAAGGACGCCCGCCCACCAGGGCTGCGCGAAAAACATACCGACCACCACCAGGAAGATCACTGACTCAATCCAGTGTACCAGCTCGGTTATGGCCAGGTAGCGGCCCGAGAATTCAGTAAAGATTCCCCGGACGATTTCCTGATGCGCGTGCGCCGCACTGGAAATATCAAATGGCGACTTGCGCATCTTAATGGTCAAAATCATGAGCAGAGCGATAAACAGCAGCGGATACTGGTACAAAAACGGAGTATCCGCAGTTAATACCGCCGAACTCATAAAGGTTCCGTTCTCCAGATACAGGGCAAACGCCATGAACAAAAGTACCGGTTCTGCGGCCAGGATTTGCAGCAGCTCACGGTTACTCCCGATATGGCTGTAAGGCGACCGGGTCGAGAAGCCGGCCATCACCAGCGATACCTCGGAAAAAGCCAGGGTAAAGATAAAGAGCAGGAAGTCCTGACCCGTAACCAGAAGCACCAGGCTGATGATCATCCACAGCAGATAAGAATAAGTGAAAAATACCTGCCGGGTATTGGTATAGGTGGAATCCTTGGTCCACAACTTAATAAAATCATAATAGGGCTGAACGATAGGTGGTCCCTGCCTCCCCTGAAGCCGGGCAGTTATCTTCCGGTCAATACCGTACAAGAGCCCGCCAACCAGAGGAGCAGCTATCACCGCTACAACTGCTATAATCCAGTTCACAAGGCAACAACTCCCATCATCAGAGCTATCAGCAGAATAGCCACTATATTAAACCAGTAGGTCAATTTCTCGTTAATTACATTTTTGTAGTAATAGCCGCCCAGGGCCAGTTCACTGGTGGTATCCATGACGCCTATAAACTGCCCCGAGGAAGGTTCGTCAATATTGGCACCACTCAGGTAAACATTACCGACCGGACCCCGCGGCGGGAAAATGAGCGGCAAAACTACCGTCAAAGCCACACCGATAAACAGCAAGGCCAGCGGGAACACACCGATAGGCAAAGCTGCACCACTAGCTCCCAGGGATACCAGACTACCCTTCAGGCTCGCAAATGCTTGCGGGTACCAGGGCAGTTCAGCCGGAATCACCAGGGTACGCAGGACCCAACCAATTCCCAAGCTCAAAAGAACCGCTCCTGCTGCCAGCGTTCCCAGTGAGAATGAATAGTATCCAGACATCCGGGCCGGTTTTACGATCTTCTCTTCACCCGGCAGAGAGGTTACCATTCTTCCCATCCACTTGGCCCAGAACAGCGCCGTCAGGGCACTGGCCGCCACAAACAGGATAAGCAGGATAGGCTGATTAACCGCCGCTTCCATCCCGGCCCACTTGGCAAACAGCATACCGAAAGGCGGCAGGAACATGGTGAAAACACCGATGCCCATGAGAACTGCCATGCCCGGCATCTTAACCGCCAAACCTTCCATCTTTTCAATGTTACGTGACCCGAGCGTGTGCTCAATGGCACCGACTCCCATAAAGAGCATTGCCTTCGATACTGCGTGGAAGATAATCAACAGCACTGCTGCGGTCAAAGACAGCGGAGTGTTAATTCCGGCACAAGCAATAATCAGGCCCAGGTTGGCGATAGTGGAATAAGCCAAAACCCTTTTGGCATTGGATTGGGTAACCGCCAGAACTGAAGCTGCCAGGAAGGTAAAAGCACCGGCTACAGCGACTAAATCACTCAGGTAAGTACCCTGATAAGCCGGAGCCATTCTGACTACCAGATAAACCCCAGCCTTAACCATGGTACTGGAGTGTAGCAGGGCCGATACCGGAGTAGGTGCCACCATGGCTCCTAATAACCAGCTCTGGAAAGGCATTTGCGCCGATTTCGTAAACCCTGCAAAAACCAGTAGAGCTACCGCAAATAAAACCGTACCAGTGGCACCACCAGGTAAAGCCAAAAGCGTACGGATAGCCAGCGGCTGTCCCGGGAGAGATGCTGCCAGGTACACAATAGCCAGAATGAACGCCACCCCGCCTACCATATTCATCCACAAAGCCCGGCAGGCATTGGCAACTGCCTCTTTATCCAAATTGTGGCCGATAAGTTCAAAGGAACATAAGGTGGTTACTTCCCAGAAGAAATACAACCAGATTAAACTGTTGGAAAATACTATGCCGTTCATGGCACCGAGGAAAATAACCAGCCAGAACATAAAGCGGGGTTGCCTTGATTTCTCTACCGGATGGTGTTCCTCATGCTCAGCGATATAGCGAACCCCGTAAATACAAATAAGCGAACCGATGATATTGATAATAAGGCTCATAATAATGGCCAGATTATCAATCACAAAAACCGGGTTTACAGCGGCGTGTTCACCGGTAAAGAAATCAAAATAAACCAGCACCAGCAGCTGGATTAAGGTAAGAATAGTGATTAAGGCGTGTTTATTTTTCAAACCAATATAGAGTATAAGTCCTAATAAAGCAAAATCGGCTACGGTTACCACCTGATCCCAGGACAAACCAAATATCCCGGAAGGCTGGTAATCAAACGGCCCCACAGCCAGCAGCGCCAGAGATACTAAGGCCAGCGCAATTCCAGTTATCCAGGCGATTGCATTTCTGAATCCATAACTGCGCCCAAAATAACAAAGCAGTGCTGCCAGAACCGGTAGCCAGATTGCAATAGCAATAAGGCCCTCAGCCATCTCCAATATACTCACCCCTTCTGTGTAATGTGTTGCTTATAATGCTTTGTCGTTTTCTAGTAGGGTAAACTAATGGCTGTCCTCCTTTCATGGATTATATCCGGCTGCACTTTGCTCTCGTTCATCAGTGGCCAGATTATCAGCATAACCACAAAATGTCAAAAGCGACATTATTGTCGACGCGGTATGCAGAAATATTATATTATTCGACAAATTTATTATATCAAAGGGTAAGAATAAATTAAAGATTTCACAAGAACTAATAATCCGTTTAGCTAGAAACCTCTATTGAAAAAATAATAACAAAACCATGTCATTATCAATGGGTGTGATATATACCATAGGGTGTGTCAGACGTGACCATAAAGGTGGAAACTTGGTTGTAGCTTGTTTATGGCAGGTACTGTGGGGAATAGCACCAATAAGTAAAACTTTACATTAATTTTGATTCGTACCTTTTTCTCTATTCGTATCCATCATTCACCCTCCAATGCTATATAGTAGTTACTTTCATTAGTTTTGGCTATTACCTTAATATTTTTATAGGAATTACTGCTGCGTGTTAAGCAGCTTGATGCCGGGTGTCTAACTTTTTTCTATTAAATAGGTATTGGTCTTGTTTACTAACTCATATACAATAAATAAGGAGAATTTGTTGAAATTGTGGGGATTAGATGGCCAGGAATAAAGAAAAAACAATTTTTATCGTAAATCCAGTCTCTGCCAACGGACGGACCTCCAGAGGCTGGAAACGACTGGAAAAAGATCTTCAGGAAAAAGGATATATCTTTGATGTAGCCTATACTCAACGACCCATGCACGCTGTAGATATTACCCGCAATGCTTTGGAAAAGGGTTTTGAACGGGTGATAGCTGTCGGTGGGGATGGTACCTTTAACGAAGTTATAAATGGTTTTTATCTGGATGGAGAGAAAATAAGCAAGAGTGCTGCTCTTTCAGTATTACCTATGGGCAC
>ENA-UOOK01006930-UOOK01006930.1-fermentation-metagenome-genome-assembly--contig:-NODE-6930-length-10565-cov-4.496289_pt1 | contig 10565 bp, 15 predicted proteins | sample MGYA00245777_ERZ724023 | MGnify/ENA primary metagenome ERZ724023 (study PRJEB28704, sample SAMN03018312) | fermentation metagenome | biome: anthropogenic terrestrial biome; feature: soil; material... | reverse complement strand
AATTTTATAATATAATAATTGAAAGGAGGGTGAGCTATGCTTAACATACCTGTAATTATATTACTGGGGGCCTTTGGAGGGCTCTTAAACCACCTCTATTTTCATAATAACACTTTGCTATTGCCAGGGTTGGATAAGGAAAATGGGGAAAGAGCCCTCAAAATAGGCTTTCTAGCTGAGGTGCTCCTTGGGATAGGTGGCGCATTGGTCGCAGCCTTTCTGCTTGTGGAGACAGGCGATCTATTTCGTCAGGCTGCCATCGCCCTTCTGGGAGGCTTTGGCGGTGGAGGACTATTGGCTCAGAACGCTGCCAATCTCGAACGGCAAAGGGCATTAGCATTTCAGGAGATCAGTCAAGCTACAGTGGATGCCCTCGGCCGAATTACACCTCAAAGACTTGCAGCAGGCCCCTTTGAGCTTTCACAGATTTTAGAACAACTACAACGTGCCACGTCAAGACAGCGTATTGGTCGTCTGCGCAAAGAGGCCCTTGCAGTCCTCCAGGCATGGGTTGAAAAATAGTAGGCCAAGGCTAACCTCAATCAAAAAACTCATTAATTTATGAAAAGAGGGAGAACCTAATCATAGTTCTCCCTCTTTCTGTTCAGAGCGTTTATTTGGTTACTAATACCACTGTGACTTGAGATTGGGTTTGAGTTGCAGCCAGCCCTACCCTCTTCACTTCCTGATTCAGGACTGTGGTTTGCGCCTGGTCAATAACACCGCTTAAGGAAGATGCAGATAATACAGTCCCCTGCCCTGAGTGAGCCTGGCTTAGGAGCATGCCATCTAGTTGCAATACTGGCAGCCCTGCCTCCATGCGTTTTGCGTTCAGAATTGCAAAGAGGATCTGTTCGTTACAAGTCAGGGGCTGCGGCCAAACCTCGGCTGCCATGATTGTGCCTGCATACAGACATAGAAGCAAAAAGACTAGGAGTAAATTGCGCATTTTTCTTCCCTCCCGGGAACCGGCCTGTCACTATTATTTTAGCGCAAAATAAGCTCCTAGCCAATTCTGCCTCTAGAGGATATTTCCCCCTCTGGGCCCATTTAAGCCTATGGGTGGGAAGAACTGAGACTCGTGGCAATAAACGGTCGTCTTGCCACTGGATGGGATTGTAATCCAGCTAGAGTCTGACGACGGACGCGCTGCACCATGGCCTCTGCTTTGAGCTTTGCTGTCTCCAGTTCCTGTTTTGAAGGTTTGCGGCCAATTTCTTTCCTAAACTCTTCTATGAGCAGTTTCATGAACTTTTCCATCTTCTCCTGGCCACGAATACCCCAATTTTTGTAGTTCTCCTCTATATAATCCACAATATCTGCGGTGAGCTCATCTAAGACCTTGCTGCGGCGCTGGCGATTGAAGGCCCTGAGGCCACTTCCCAAAGCGATGAGGATAAGAGGCTCCATCACCTCTTCGCTTAGAATAAATTTTGATATAACTTGCCACCACGCCAACGCGATCACCCCTGTATCATGTTATGTCTCAGAGGTGCTCCTTGCTACAAAAAAAATGAGGGACAGTTTGCCTGTCCCCCCGTTTCTGGTCTCTAACAAAATCTTTATGCCTCCAGTTCACCGATGCGTTTGTTATCTGCACGCACCTCAACAAGTTGTGTTATTATATCTGCATAGGTATATGAGATACGCTTGACTGGATTCGCCTTTCCGCTGAGCGCCACAACAAAAACCTTGGGATAGGTCTTCTCCAGGATTCCTTCGGACTCTGTAATCCGCTTGCGGCCCCAGTTGGCGCGAACATGAACCTTCTTACCCACAAATGGGTCCAATTGTGCCTTAACTCTTTGAAGTGTATTGTTTTGTGCCATTTACTGTCACCTGCCTCTAAATATAGTCGAACCTTCAGCTTAACGCAGAAGGCAACTGCCACCTAACTACCCCCAGGTGATCGGTACAAATATTATTGTAGCACAATTCACAAGTGATGTCAACCGAAACAAATTATTTTACTACGAGCCACTTAAAAAGTCAATACCCCCAAGGGATTTTTTTCATAGATTTTCCCCAACCCCCGATTGAAATAGTAAATGCAACCCCAACGATTTTCCCCAAATTCTCCCAGAATTAACCTCTTCAAAACAAAGAGAAGGAATCAAAAGGAAAAAGTAGAACTATAATAAATGTGATAATCAATATTTTGGAGGGAATAACATTGAGCAAAATGCGCTCGGAAATATTATCTCAAGGTAAAGTATTGGCTCAGGCCATCCCCCAGCAGCTTCGGGATGCTGAGGCTGTACGTACAGTCTTAGGTGGCCAGCCTCTTCGTTTTGTTTCCATTGTGGCCAGGGGAACATCAGATCATGCTGCAGTTTATGGTCAATACCTACTGCAGTATGCAAATGGACTTCCAGTGGGACTTGCCACCCCTTCCATACATACACTCTACCATAAGCAACTGAATATGGAAGGTGGCCTCGTTATTGGTATCTCCCAATCAGGACAGGGCACAGATGTAATTGAGACCTTAGAGCAGGCGCGCACTGCCGGTGCCTCTACAGTTGCCATCACCAATGATCTCTCCTCTCCCCTAGCCCAGATGGCACAGCTGGCCATCGGTCTTTATGCAGGCGCTGAGGAGAGCGTAGCTGCCACTAAGACCTTCACTACATCCCTTTCTGCACTGATATGCCTCGGTAAGGCTTTAGGGGCGCCTGAGGAGCTCCTAGAGGGCTTCGAGGAGCTGCCTGAGAAGATGGATGCCACAATGAACGCACTGGATGCTCCCATCGCCCAGTTTGCGTCCACTCTAAAAGATGCACAGGACTTGGTATCACTGGGTCGCGGCTTTCAGTATCCAATAGCATTGGAGGCAGCCTTGAAGCTTAAGGAGACCTGTTACCTCATGGCTATGGGAATGTCTAGTGCTGATTTCCTCCATGGCCCCATTGCCATTGTAGAGAGACAAATGCCTATACTTATGTTTGGTGCTCCCGGCTCTACAAGCCAGATGCAGGTTGAGCTAGCCCAAAGGCTCCGGGATCTGGGAGCAAACCTGGCTGTGATCGGCTCTGACAAAGAGCTCTTAGCTAAAGGCTCAGCTGCTTTCCCTGTTGAGTTCGATGTTACCGAGCCCCTCTTGCCCCTTTTGACAATCCTAGGTGGACAGCTGCTCAGCTGCAACCTAGCATCCGCCAAAGGGCTGGATCCTGACAAGCCTAGGGGACTGCAAAAGGTGACCAAGACAAGGTAAGAAATAGCCCCCGCTTCCCGCGGGGGCTATATTTATATTGGGAGGTGTAAAATATGAGATTGAGAATAACTTTGGTGTTATTGGCATTACTCGCTATAGGTGCAAGTGCAGCAAATCCCGAGCTCTATCTCCATAAAAAGGGGGACCTGAAAGGTGCTGAAGCAGCCTTAGAGGTTTCTCCCCAGTGGTATCTAAGGGCTGGGGCCAGTTTCGATACCCAGGCCAAGACCCTTTCTGTGCCAGTGTCTTTGTTGTATAAGGTTCCAGGGAGGGTCGCTATCTGGAGCTTCTACGGAGGTGCAGGAGCCAGCTGGAGTCGGGAAAGCGAACAGGTCTCCCCTTTTATTGTTGGAGGCACAGAGTTTCTTTTTCTTTATACGGAGTATCAGTTCTCTATGGAGAAGAATTCAGAACCTACCCTGCGCGGTGGATTTCATTTTAGGTTCTAATGCACCGAAGGCCACCTTTGGGAGGTGGCCTTTTTATTGCCTTTTTGTACATTAGCTAGCCTATCAACTTCTTCACATTAAAGGCTGCATCACCCAACAGCAAAGTAACATTATCCGCATCATAAAGCGGATTATTACCAGGTTTGTGTCACAGTTAAAATTATCGTGTGCTTCGCCTGATGAACATTAAGGATAGATTGGAGTCCTAGCTGCCGGGTTAATGACATCATTTATTCCGACCACAATTACCAGATCTGTTTCTGCAAATTCATCGTTGATCTGGTCTATCTCATGCAATTTGTCATATGGAACGTCTGCCTCGGCAAGCAATACGTTCATGTAACCTGCCATCTTCCTGCTACAGGATGGATAGCCACCTTGACTTCTGCGCCGTTAGCTTCCAATTTATCCATGAGAGCCTTAACATCGCTTTGCGCTTGGGCTAGGACCATATAGTAGCCAGGATTATTATTACTTTCTTGGCTTTCTTGACCAAATCAAGGCAATTTTGCCCCAACGGCTTATCAACGACAAGCTTTCTGGCTCTGTTCCTACTTTCGAACCAACTTTATACTATGTTTAGTCGTATTCAAAACTGTGGTTTTGCCCATTAACCCCTGTGAAAGGCTCCTATTCATGACCTTGCACATTATCTGGGTAAGAATGAGTTCTTATGCTCCAACTATCGCACCTATAGCCACAAGAAGCGGGTTCCTAATAGCAAGACCTGAAACAGATGCTGCAACCCCGGAAAGTGAGTTAAGGAGCGATACAGTGATTGGCATGTCTGCCCCGCCAACGCGGATAGTAAAAAGAACACCGTATATTAACGCAATCATAAGCGCAATTATTGTTGTTGAGGCCCCTATGATATTTGCCCTTACCACAGCACAAAACAGTTATTCGAACCAACCACTTAAATTTCGAAAAATAGACCATGCTTCCTGAGCATAAAACCTATGACCACCATCGCCTACCACAAGCGTTATCTTATCTTCGACACCAGCAATCCGATATAAATTCTTAGCTACGGAGAATGCTTTATCTACGCCTGCAATGGGAAAAACAGGGTCATCTTTTCCTGCAACCACCACAAGTGATCTTGGAGCTATAAGACCTGCTAAATCTCCCATTTCAAAGTACTTTAAAACCCCAGGAATATAGTTATCTACGCAATGATCTATTGAGCTAATAGAATCTTTATAAGTGCAAAAAGAACAAGAGGGCATTGCAATCTTAATTCTACTATCCATACAAGCAGAATAAAACGTAATGGTACCACCTCCAGAGTTTCCCATACACCCAATCCGTTGTGTATCAACTTGAGGAAACTCTGCCACCGCGTCGATAGCTCTAGAGACATCCCATACACGCTCTCCTATCATAGTGCGTCCTAATAACAACGCTGTTACACTTCCATGATGACACCCATGATTTCTGGTCACGCTTTGATATTCTTCAGGCCTTTGATCTCTTCTCTCTCCAAAACAGCGCTGCTCTAGAGCCAATGCCGCATACCCTTGTTTTATCGCCTGAACAGCAAAATCTCTGTCTCCCGCTATATCCTCTTCATCTCCGGGGTATTTAGCCTTCCCCAGAGAGACATGCATCCCTGTAGAATGGCCCTGTAGACAGATCACCAAAGGAAATGGCATCTCTCCTTCTTTTGGAATAAGGAGATGACATGGCACATCCGCGCCTTCTTCTGAAGTGAAGACAAAGCGAATCTCGCGATATAGTTCATTGTCCTTCTCCCACTCCACCCTCACGTTTAAGGGCACAATCTCAGGAAAACCTCCCAATAGTTCTGCTAGCTTGTCACTCGCTGTAGCTTGCCATTTAACAAAATCCTGATCTAAAGCGTAAGTAAGGCTAGGTAATACCTTATCATAATTTAACCGATGACATTCCTCTGGAGCAAATTGCATTCTTAATTCCCCCAAATTGATTTCTCGTTCTTGCAATATCGTAGGTTATCTCGATTTTGATAAAACTCATCCGCTGGAACAAATTCAGGATAACAACCAAATCTTTCTATAAAACATTCTGAAGATTCGATCGGGCCAATCCCTTCGTTGAAATTATCCCAGCTGAGCTTTTCTATATACGCATATCTCGGCATTGTGATAATGCTCCTATATAATATGAATAGCTATCTACAGTATACAGGAACTTGTGGTATTGTCCGGTAATTATTTCAATAAAATTCAACTATTGTGTACTAGTATTATCATACTGCCTTTAGCTAATACTCTTTGTCCCTAAAACACAAGCTGATGTTTTTATAGATCTTCCTTTTAATGATGTTCCTAGAAGGATTCTAACTAGCTCTAAAGTACAAGTTGATTGAATACAAAGCAATTTAATGAACAAGCTATTATGTACTAGAGCTTGATCCGCAGCTAGAGCAATCCCCACATATTAAATCGCTTCTGTTTCTCTTGTCGCTAGCTATGCTTGAATCATTTTTCTTGGTAGGTTGACCGGCAATTATAACCCCGGCTACGACCAATATTACACCGATTGTTTGTAGCCAATCTAACTGTTCCCTTTGTCATACATTGAGTAATATTAAGGAGATGCCAATTGAGACGCTCCATGGCTTTGTACCATGCAAAAAAAGCCACAGAGGTAGGAAAAATAGCCAAATAAGTAAGCCAGGGCCAAGCTACAGACCAGTTAATAAACGCATGAGGCCGAAACTATAAGACCAAGAGAATCTCCAAGCCACCAAACACCATAGCCCAAGTGGTTGTAAGGTAGGTGCCAAGCCTGCCTACTCTCTCTCTACCCATAAAGGAATAGACTACCCAACAAATGGCCCCACAAAAAACCAGAACGTCGCCCCTGAAGTGCCCTGAGGCTATATCAAAGCCATTTAAAGTAAGGGCACCGGTGACAAATAGTGTTCCCAGAAGACTCGTAGCGAGTCCCACAAAGTGGCATGACATGAGAGCCTCTCCCCAAAAGATGCAATCAAGATATTAATCAATACCGGCATAACCTCTTGGATAATTGCACTGTTAATGGCAGTAGTTGTTTGTTGGCCGAAAAACAGAAACGTGCTCATCCCTGCCATGCCAAACAAACCCAAGCACGCAAGAGGTAGGATATCTTGAGCCTTAGGAATAATATCCTTACCGTAAGAATACAGTCCAAAGGCTAGCATTATGGTTCCCCCCCATTAGAAAGCGTACACACGACATGGACACAGGATCAATGGCGTTATGAAACAAAAGGTAACGAGATACAATAAATGTTGTGCCCCAAAAAAAAACGACCCGGAAAGGGCCCAGGTTATTCCTATTAATTTGCTATGTCTATTTTCATAATGAGGCGGCATTTAGGTCCTCCTTTTCGAAAAAACAGTGATCAAACATGGTAGTTTTTGGACCACCTCACAACAAATTTCATTTCAATATCCACTGAATAGAATCCCCATTTAACCCTTGGATCTTCTCAGCGGTTTTTTAATTCCCAATTACAAACATCCCTATAACATAAGAACCCAAAACCTTGTTTGTTTCCTCCTAGCTTTGGTAAAAGCTCAACCACCCCTGTGGGTGGTTGAGCCAGATTATCTCCCAAGAATACATGTTTGTAGCTAGGATATTATAATTTGACACTTTTTCGCAGTAAATGATTCTACCTCGGGCCCCTAAGAGATTTGGGGTAATAAGACTTATATGGTAATATTACCCTCAGGGGGCCTTTATCGTGCCGCGCAAATAGGGACTGTTGCTCTTGTAGCATGGAGGCACTGCATTTCAGCAAGCACGGTTCACATATGACGTGCTGCAGTTAAGAAGAAGAGGCTCTATAGAACGCCTCAAGGAAATGGTATCCCGCATAAATTATATGAGTATGACATGCTAAGTTGCCGAAAAAGAGTTAGAACTGACTGTCTTAGGAGGATTTAATACAAACTAATATGGTAAGGCAAAAATAAGCCTGAATCCTTTTTTACCATAATCGTTCCTATACCATCTATATGGAGCATAACGATCTTCCCCAAAGATATCTGGCATTCGGGTTGTTAGTTCATCAGAACTAAAGAATTGAAGCCTAATTCTTAAACCATTTGGTGCATTATACTTGGCCATCCAAGAATACTTCAGCCCCTCATTATGCCCATAACTATCCATTAAATCCATGATAAAAACAGCAGATAAATCAACACTTTTGAATTTTAAAATATCTCGATTCGTGTTTAAGCGCAACCCAAGAGAACTATACTTTCTTGTTTCATTACAAATTGAGTAACCTAAATCCCGTTCTAAATCAAATAGCAATGAGGCCTTCATCCCTAATTGTAGTGGGTTTCCTAGTGTTGCCATCGCTTCAAATCTATGAAACTTACGGTTAGCATGATCCGGTATTTGGTTCATAAAAGAATTTTGCAAAAAAATGTTTTTATATTGTGTTGTAAAAGAGATTAACCTTCGAGGATTGTCCGGTGCATCAACAGGACTATTACTATAAAAATCAAGTTTTGCATTAGTCGAATAATCCAATTTGATACGATTCTTTGTATCCCCTATGCCGAACGAGAGCGTAGGACCATAGTTTATAGCATTGCCTAAATAGCTTAGCTCCGTTAGTACACGCCTTTCATCGGGATCAATAGGTTTTGCAATTAAATAATCATCTACACCACAAACAGTTGATAGGTCTTTAATATCTGTATCATGTATTGCCCATCCAAAACTTAAGGTATTAGGTATAACGTCTAAATTATACTTAAAAATACGCAAACTATCATTGTTCTCTTGATAACCGGCAACCACAGCTTCCAAAGATAAATGATTATCAAGCAAATACTTCCTTGCTTCGATGGCATAATTAACAAAATAGTCCTCTGAGGTTTTGTTATAATATCTTAACATAGTATTATTAAAAGAAACTCCCATATAATTTCCCTTTAAATTTACAGCAATATCACCTTGGACATTATTTAATTTTGGTCCTTGCCATATCGCCAAATCGCCTGTTGGCCTAGTTAAGTACCCAACAATATATGTTCCATCAGCCAAGAGATACCCTTTATTTGGTAATTGAAAATTATAACCAAATATTCTCAACCCAACCGCATATTCATCAAGTAATGTTACAAATGGGGAATATTCACTTCCAAGATTGGCACCGAACACAGTAATTACTGTCTGCCCACCTTCAACGAGAGGCCCTCGAAGGCGCTTATTCCATCTATCTCTATATGTCCGTATTCTCACATAAGAATCCAACTTTGTTTCCTCAATGGCAGGATCCCAATTATAGACGAGACCCCAATAACCACTATCATAAGGATAGGTATAACCTTGACGCCAAGGAATATCCGTATCATATACATGCCACTTTTTAAGTTCTTGAGGTAATTCGTATTCGTACGCTTGTGCCCCCAAGCAAAGTATGCATAAGATGGGAATTAAAAACACAAAAATGTTTGGTTGCTGACTCCGAGTAGACATATTCAAACCTCACCCTTTCGTAAACAGTTCCATATTCATCAAGTCCTTATGAGCACATTGTTGCCTATAAAATACTAAATGGAACTTAATTATAAGAAAGAACTCCAAGATTGTGAGCGCATTCTTATATTTTGGAAGCTAGTAACCACGACAACTATTTACATTGGTATGGTTTTTTTGAGTGTTTTGAAATACAGCCTATTAATCATAGATTGGGCTAGGATAAATTTAGGAATTGCTTTAATACAATACAAAACTATATTTAATCCATGAATCCATAACCCTAATCTAAATTTAGTTATAAACACCACTTGGATTCATTTTTCCCCAAGCTAACGAAAGCCGCTTTGTTGGTTAAAATTTATAACCGGTCTCCAAAAAATGTGTACTTCCAAGAGTATGGGTTTGAAATGCATAATTAAATAACCAACGTTTTTTTTCGAAACCAAACCCATATGTCAATAGGCCATCTTCATCAATTCCGGTGCGAAATACAAAATTTGGTTGTACTCTTCCTTCAATTCCCATCTGAATTTTTGTTTGCCTCTTACCTAATGCATCTTTATTTATAATCGCGTCAAGGTTTATAAAAAGCCTCTCTACTTCACCAAAACGAAAACCTATTCTAAATTCATCACCTCCATAATTTGACGATATTATTGGTATCGATTTAATCACCATACCACAACTCCACCAATTGGTATCATAAGTTAATCCTATATCAAGATATGAGTCTGTTTTAACAGCATCTGAAACACCTGGTTCTTCGAGAAAAGAAAACCTTCTTCCCTGTTGCCAAAATGCTAAACCTATATTAAAGTCACCTAATAAATGTCTTGCAATTCCAGCACCGAAAATCTTTTCATTGTAAAAATTATTTATAATCTGCCCTTGACTTTCTTCAGGTAGTGCTGTTTCCTCCCCACAATAAATGAATGCTAAACCTGTTCCTTTGACCCTTCCGCTCAGACTAATTGAATTTGCACCATATCCTTTAAACCCGAATGGATTGTTATAGTTGAATAAAACACCCATTTCTGCATTAACAAGGGTCGCGGGATTCTGAGAAAGGGCTTCTCCCATACAGCTTCCGCTACCTGCTGTAATACTCCCCCCTAAAGATATCACTTTTGGGGAATATTGTATGTGTGTTAATGCTAAAGCATTCTCTACTAATAAGCAAAACATAAATATAGAAATTACTCCCAATATAATTATTCTATGCTGAAACCTATTACCGATTTCCATATCATCGACCTCCCCTTTTGAAATTACCCCAAAAACGCCTGGAGCAAAAAAGCATCCTATCCAAACACATTTAACCACTGGCGTGCCAAGAAATGTCATCTAACAATACAAAAGCTCAGACCTTCCGGTAAATAACACTACAACGTGAATTTTATTTAAGTAAAGAGAAGCCCTCTACTTTTTGAT
>ENA-UOOK01006928-UOOK01006928.1-fermentation-metagenome-genome-assembly--contig:-NODE-6928-length-10565-cov-5.675357_pt1 | contig 10565 bp, 8 predicted proteins | sample MGYA00245777_ERZ724023 | MGnify/ENA primary metagenome ERZ724023 (study PRJEB28704, sample SAMN03018312) | fermentation metagenome | biome: anthropogenic terrestrial biome; feature: soil; material... | reverse complement strand
AAACACAGGATTTCTACGTATCTTTCCTTTGCATTCCTATTACGCACTCCACATGAGATGTCTGCGGAAACATATCCACGCATTGCACCTTTGCAACCCTATACCCATTTTCCAAAAACACCGGCAAATCATTTTTCAGCGAAGTTGGTTTGCATGAGATGTAAATGAATGTTTCCGGTTTGTAGTCTATTATCTTCCGAATTGCCTTTGGATGGATACCTTCACGGGGCGGGTCCAGGATTATTATGTCTGGCTTTTCGTTTAATTCATCTATTTTCTTCAGAACGTCACCTGCCATGAAGGTACAATTGGTTAAATTGTTGAGTTTTGCATTTTCGTTTGCTTTTTGTACTGCTTCCTCGACTATTTCTATGCCTATTACTTTTTTTGCCGTTGGAGCTAAGATTTGCCCGATGGTTCCTGTTCCGGAATATAGGTCAAATATTGTTTTGTCCTTTGTTATTCCTATGAAATCTCTTGCTGTTGAATATAGTTTTTCTGCTCCCAAGGGATTCGTCTGGAAGAAGGAAAATGATGATATGTTAAATTTGAGTCCTAAAAGCTCCTCTGTGATTTTGTCCTCTCCATGGAGAATTTTCATGGTGTCGGCTTTAGCTACATCCGCTACTCCGTCAAATATTGAATGTGCAATGCATTTGACAGTCCCGTGAAGATTTGTGCTTAAGATTAAGTCGACAAATTCCTTTTCATTTAAGGTACTTTGGCTTGTTGTAATTAAGTTTATTAAAATTTCTCCCGTTTTTTCTGTCTTTCTCACTAATAAGTATCTTAAAAAGCCAATATTAGTGGTTTTGTGATAGTAGGTTTGACTATTTCCTTGGAAATATCCTAATATGCGACATAGTATTTGTCGAAAATCTTCATCCACTATTTGACATCCGTAAGTGCTTACTATGCTGTGAAAGCTGTTCCTTCTGTGCATTCCCAAGGCTAAAGGACCGTTCTTTACCTCATCTCCGAACGAAAATTCCATTTTGTTTCTGTATCCGAATTCCTTCGGGCTTGGCACTATTGGAAGAAATTCATAGTTTTCTGTCAATACTTCGTCTAAGATTTCCTTGACCTGCCTTGATTTTATTTTAAGCTGATCTTCATATGGGACGCTTTGGTAGGAACAGCCTCCGCATAAATTAAAATGCTCGCAGGATGGTTCCTCTTCATAGTATGCTCTTTGCAGAACTTCAACCGGTTTTGCTTCGACGCTGTCTTTTTTTGAGCGTGATACTCTTGCCCTGACAAGCTGCCCGGGAAGTGTGTTTTTTATTTTTATTGTTTTGTTTTCATAATTTGCCGTTCCTATGTTGGGAAACTGTAGGTCATTTATTGTTACTTCGATTATATCGTTTTTTTTCATTGATACTCCTTGTTTATATATGAGATTCTTCACCTTCGGTTCAGAATGACACGCTGCTTTGCAGCTTATTCATAACGATGACAAGGGCTGCGCCCTCGGGATGAATTGTTCACGGCAATGATATGGTGAAATTATTCCTATGGAATTTCAACCTCGGACGGTGCTTCCGACGTATCCTCCATCATTAAGGTATTATCATCTCCCATATCCTTAACTAATTTTTCTATCTTAATTTTTACGTACTTTGCATGTCCTTCCGCAGCGACGCTGCCGTCTTCCAATATTATTTCTCCGGTTCCTTCAAATAACAGCCTTGTATTGCGGGTTATCCTTGCAATAGTCCTGATGGGCTTATCCAAAGGAACGGGTTTTTTGTATTTTACGTTCAATTCAACCGTAACTCCCCATGCGTCCGGCTCCGGTATCATTATTGCCCTGCCTATGGCTTCATCCAATACGGATGAAACAATACCTCCGTGTACTCTGTCCGGGTAGCTTTGGTGAGTGGGTGTGGGTGTTGAAATTGATAAAAGTTCATCATTTTCAAGCTCATAAAATTTGGTTTTCAGCGATTCATCGTTATCTGTACCGCACACAAAGCAATATTTGCTTATGTCTTGCTTTTTAACAACCTTGTACTTCATCTTTTTATCCTCTATTCTTTTAGTCTGTAATACTGATATATTTTATTATGTCATTCTGTCAATAGCGATGGAAATCTTCCTTCAAATTATAAGATTCTTCACCTGCGGTTCAGAATGACCTGCCATATACATAAAAACGACTTAGACCTTGTCTTCGTCGTTTAGGAATATATTCATCAGTCTAATTGTTTACTATTGACGGTCGGTATTGTTTTTTCTGACCTTGCACCTTTTTAAAGAGTTTTCATTTTCATCTGCAAATACACAGCTCAGATATTCCTCCACCTCAAAGGCATTTTCCATATCCAAGGTGCTTTTTGCAATAAGCTCCATATCCTTCTTGCTTAAATTTCTCACTATATATCTTGATCTCAGTATTGAAGGAGAGTTCATGCTGAACTCGTCCAATCCCATTCCCACAAATACGGGTATTAACTTTGGATCTCCTGCCGCCTCACCGCACATGCCCACCCATATGCCCTCATTGTGAGCATTGTCAATTATACCCTTTATCAATCTTAGTAGAGCCGGATGATATTGGCTGTATAAATGGGACAGCTTTGAATTCATTCTGTCGACAGCCATAGTATATTGAATTAAATCATTTGTCCCAATGCTGAAAAAGTCGACCTCCCTTGCCAAAAGGTCGGATATTATTGCAGCCGACGGAATTTCAATCATTATGCCTATTTCTATATCATCCCTGAATTTGATTCCGTCCATGATCAGCTCATCTTTTGCCTGCTGCAAGATTTTCTTTGAATCCTTCAACTCCTTCATGGTGGAAATCATGGGAAGCATAATTTTAACATTGCCGTAAACGCTGGCTCTGAGTATTGCGCGAAGCTGAGTTCTGAAAACCTCCACATTGCCGAGGCAAAGCCTTATAGCTCTGTATCCGAGGAAGGGATTCATTTCTTTTGGAATATCAATATAAGGGACATTTTTGTCGCCTCCGATATCCAGGGTTCTTATTATTACGGGCTTGTCGCCCATTTTTACAAGAACCTCTTTATATTGCTCAAATTGCTCGTCTTCAGTGGGCTGATGGTCTCTGTTCATAAATATAAATTCACTTCTGAAAAGTCCTATTCCTTCGGCATCATTTTTCAATACCATATCCACATCGTTGGGTGTCCCTATATTTGCGGAAAGCGATACTGTGAAGCCATCCTTTGTTACTGACGGCAGACCGATCTGATTCCTCAGCTCATTGTTGATTTCATCTTCAACACTCTTTTTATTATTGTAGTATAACAGCTGTTTTTTATTTGGATTTATCAGTACCTTTCCTGTCTTGCCGTCACAAATTACCATATCGCCGTCCTTAATTTTATCGGTAATATCATTTAAACCGACAACCGTAGGTATACCCATCAATCTTGCAATTATTGCCGCATGGGAAGTTTTTCCCCCTACCTCGGTAATCATGGCAGCCACCTTTGACCTGTCAATCTGGGCTGTGTCGGACGGAGTTAAATCCTTGGCAACAATGATGGAGCTGTCTTCCAAATCGGAAAAATCAATGCCGCATTCACCAATCAATATTCTTATTACCCGATTCATTACATCTCTTATGTCTTCCGCTCTTTCCCTCAAATATTCATCTTCTATTTTTTGAAACATTTCGATATAAACATCCGAGGTTTCATTCAGTGCGAATTCCGCATTAACCTTCTCATCACTTATTCTGTTTTCTACTTCTGAAATAAATGTATCATCTTCCAACATCATTTCATGAGATTTGAAAATTTGGGCTTCCTTCTCACCTAATTTATCAATTGATTTATTATATAAATCGTTAAGCTCTTCCTTTGCTGCTTCAATTGCGGCATTAAGCCTGTCTATTTCTTTTTCAACATCATTAACATAATTTTTAATTATGTTAATCGATCTTTTGTCAATTATAAAAGCCTTACCTATACCAATACCCGGTGATACTCCTAAACCTTTCATAATTTCACTACCTTTCAGCTCTTATAATTACTAAATTTAATATACAAATTTAGAGCCGGCAATTTGATATATTTCGCCTAATTTACATTATTATATTATGGTTAGCAATGCATTGTCAATTAGAAATATTGCAATTTCAACATTATTTATGGTAATGTTTTCATTGTTGACATTGCTTGTCTAAAAAAATTACTATATTTTCTTATATTTTTATTATATAATGGATAAAGTTTAATTATGGCGAACTAAGGAGAACCCTGATGAAAAATGTACAGGTTAAAAATATAGATTTCAGATGTGATTTGCCTAAAATCTGCGTTCCGGTTACAGGTGTTACAGAAAAAGAAATCCTTCATGAATTCAGCTGTCTGAATAATGCGGACATTGATTTAGTCGAATTCAGGGCTGATTATTTTGAATTTATAAATGACAGATTTAAGGTAACAGACTTGCTTGAGAAAATCAGAGAATTATATCATAAGCCTCTTCTATTTACCTTAAGAACAAAAAAAGAAGGGGGAGCCTTCCATATAGACAATGGCTATTATTTTGAACTGAATAATATAATTATTGAACGCAAATTGGCTGATTTAGCAGATATTGAGTTTTTTCCTCAATCCGAAGAAATAAACTATACCCTGTATTTGGCAGAGAAAAATCAAATTAAAACTATATTGTCACACCATAATTTCATGAAAACCCCTGCCGTTGGCGAAATTACAGCTAAAATCAATGAAATGTCTGAGTATGGGGATATAGCCAAAATTGCTGTAATGGCAAATTCGGAGGAAGATGTACTGACACTTCTTTCTGCATCCCTTAAAATAAAGCAAGAAAAAAAAGGTCCCTTCATAGCTATTGCCATGGGACCTCTCGGAGTCGTATCAAGAATATCCTGTGAATTATTTGGCTCCTGCATGACCTATGCTTCTTATAAAGAGAAATCCGCACCGGGTCAGATAAATTATAAATTAACCAAAGAAATTCTAAAAATCATGCATGTTTAATTGTTTATGGGAATGTGAAGCTTGTTGTTGTCCGCATACTGATCCTTTATCATTCCCATCACATATTCCTGTATGAAGCATTCATCCAATCCTTCAATAATTTTAAATCCTTCGGTTTCCGTAAGCTCCTTCAATGCTTCGTTTCTGTATCCCGAAAAATACATTTTATTCATTTCAGATACTGTTTTGAACACTTCTTCCTTCTGTTCATCGGAAATATTAAGAAGCTTGATGCTCTCCCTATGTTTTCTGCATAAATTTTCAACAAAAAACTCCTCGGAATATTCATCAAATGAAAGTAAATTTTCATCTTCAATTTTATTATCCAAAGCATACTTTTCAACATTAAGCTTTATTGTTTCGTAATCGTAGCCTTTTGAAGGCGAATATACCAGTTCACCGTACTTATGGGCAAATACCGGCAGACTGCCTGTGGCAATATCGTATATTGTATTGCCGGTTTCTGCGGATGTATGTGATTTAATGTCCTGAATATGAATGTGCCCCGACAGGACCACCTGTATGCCGCATTCGTGCAGAGTATTAATCACGCTGGTATTGTTGTCAACTGTGTAGTCTTCCCAAATGATTTCACTGTGGTCAAGCAAATTGTGGTGCATTACAATTATAATTTCCGCACTTTCTTCCTTAGCCATATCCGAGCAATTTTCAATCCATTTCAGTGTATCTCTGTTTATATAGCCTCCCGGCTCCGGATAATCCTTTGTTGTGTCAAGCATTAAAAACCACAAGTTTTTATATGGCTTAACCAGATAGCTCAGCGTGTTTTCATCCATTGATACGGCGTCCTTGTATCCGTAATTGCTGTAAATTTTAACAAATTCATCTGCTGTTACACTTTCGGTTTTGTGTATTTCATTATCCTTGAAATACAATGCCTTCCCATTGTTAATATCATGATTTCCGGGAATTACATAAACCTTTGCCCCAGTTGCCTTTACTCTTTTTAAATGCTTTTCGAATTCCTGATGGTTGACCTTTGAGCCGTTATTTGTCAAATCTCCGGGATAAATAACAATATCCGGATGGTTATTTTTAACATCCTCCTCTACAACATCAAGAAAAAAACCTGTATATTTCATCATTCTGTCGACGGTATACAAATAATTGTTGAATGTTTCACTGTCTTCGGTCAGTTTTTCAGACATTAAATGCGGGTCTGCAACTATATACATTTTTATACTCTCATCAATATTTATCATAGGTACTTCCTGAGGAATTAGGTAGGCTGCTGCAATTATAAATATAAAAACCAAAACTCCCATTATTAATAAAGTATTTTTCACTGCGCCGCCCTCCGGTTTTAATTATTTATTCTTTTCAGCTTCATTCCCGTGTCAATTCCGTTTAGGTTTTGAACCTCCATGCCTTCTTCACCCGATACGAATATGGCATCCGCCAATGTTTCCTTCTTGATGAAATCCTCATATTTCTTTACGGCATCATCAATTTCAGGTGAGCTTTCATAGAATATTTCTATTCTGTCCATCATTTCATATCCGTTGTTCTTTCTCATTTGCTGCACCTTTGATATGAATTCCCGGGCATATCCTTCATTTATCAATTCTTCCGTAAGATTGGTATCAATTATTGTAAATAAATTGTATCCTGTAGAAACATCATAACCTTCCTTTGCGGAAATTCTTATATCGAGAAGTTGGTCGTCAAGCTCGACTATTTGACCGTTTACGTCCAATTCATATTTTTCGCCCGACTGAACCTTTGTAATTATTTCCAATGCATCCGCCTTTGCAAGAATACCGGCAAATGCTTTTACATTGCTTCCAAGCATGGGTCCCGCAACCTTAAAGTTAGGTTTCAGGGAGAAATCCATGAATTCATTCAAATCATGCTCGAACACAACCTCTTTAACGTTTAATTCTTCCTTGATTAACGGAACAAGGTCTTCGATTAATTCCTGATATTTACCGTCAATATGAATCCTTTGAATAGGCTGTCTCACCTTTATTTTAGCATTCTCTCTCGATGCCCTTCCAAGCTTTACAAGGTCCTTTACAAGATCCATTCTCTTTTCCACATTTTCATCGATCAGCTCTTCGTTAACCTCAGGATAGTAGCTTAAGTGTACAGATGTTTCTCCTGTCAGATTTCTGTAAACTTCCTCCGATAAATACGGAGCAAACGGGGCTGCCAATTGAGAAACTCCCGCCAATATTTCATAGGTTGTATTATAAACGGCTTTTTTATCCTCCGTAAGCTCGGTTGCCCAGAATCTTCTTCTTGAACGTCTGATGTACCAGTTTGACAAATCTTCATTGACAAAATTCTGAATTGCTCTTACAGACTTGTTGTGGTCATAGACATTCATGCTCTCTCTTACATATTTAACTAAATTATTGAATTTCGAAACAATCCATCTGTCAAGCTCAGGTCTGTCTTTATATTCAACAAAGAATTCGCTTGGGTCTATTGAATCGGTATTTGCATACAATGCAAAAAACGTATAAACATTTTTGACTGTTCCGAAATACTTGCTTAACACTTCCTTTAATCCGTCCTCGTCAAAGCGTGTGGGAGCCCATGCAGGTGATACGTAGAGCAAATACCATCTCAGCGCATCTGCACCGTATTTATCAAACATATCGAAGGGATCAACCGTATTTCCTCTTGACTTGGACATTTTCTTGCCATATTTATCGAGAATGTGGTCATTGACAAGCACCCTCTTGTAGGGTGATTTCCTCCTAACATATGTGGAAATAGCTATCAGCGAATAAAACCATCCCCTTGTTTGGTCAATTCCTTCACAGATAAAGTCCGCAGGGAATAATTCATCAAATTCATCTTTGTTTTCAAATGGATAGTGCCACTGGGCATAAGGCATTGCTCCGGAGTCAAACCAACAGTCTATAACATCCTTAACCCTTGTCATATGCTTGCCGCATTCGGGGCAGACAATGTGCACATCATCGACATATGGTCTGTGAAGCTCAATTGTTTCGTCTATATCTTCAATTGCCTTTTCAACCAATTCCTTTCTTGAACCGATACTCTCCACGTGACCGCATTCGCATCTCCAAAGAGGCAGTGGAGTGCCCCAGTAGCGGCTTCTTGAAATAGCCCAGTCATTTAAGTTTTCAAGCCAGTTCCCGAAACGCTTTTCTCCCACAAATTCCGGATACCATTCTACGCTGTTGTTATTTTCTATCAATATATCCTTTAATTTTGTCATTTCAATGTACCAGCTTGGTCTCGCATAGTACAACAGCGGTGTATGACATCTCCAGCAGTGAGGATAATTGTGGAGAACAGGCTCCTTTTTATAAAGCTTGTTGTTTTCCTTCAGCCATCTTAATATAGGCTGGTCTGCATCCATTACAAACATTTCTGACCAGGGTGTTCCTCTGAATCTTCCTGTGTCATCCACAGGATTTAACACAGGCAGGTTGTACTTTTTGCCCGTATTGTAGTCATCCTCACCAAAGGCGGGAGCAGTATGAACTACACCGGTACCGTCTTCAATTGTTACATAGTCGGCAAGAGTAACATAAAATGCTTTTTTACCGGAAGGAGCTGCAACAAATGGCATGAGCTGCTCGTATTCAACATGCTCCAAATCCTTCCCCTTCATTTCTTCCAATACTTCATATTCCTCGCTTATTACCTTACCGGCAAGAGCTTTTGCAAGAATATAAACCTCGCCCTTAACATTTTCCTTATCCTTGGTTCTGATCTTTACATAATCCACATCAGGGTGCACCGTCAATGAAACATTGGATAACAATGTCCAGGGTGTCGTTGTCCAAGCTATGAAGTATTCCTCCGCATCCTTCTTCTTGAATTTTGCATATGCTGTCACTGTTTTAATTTCTTCGTAGCCCTGTGCCACCTCGTGGGATGCAAGACCGGTTCCGCATCTTGGGCAATATGGAAGTATTTTATGACCTTCATACATCATTCCGTCCTTGAACATATTGTCAAGTATCCACCACTCTGTTTCAATATAGTCATTTTCCAAAGTTACATATGGGTCATCCATATCTATTAAATACGCCATTCTTTCTGTCATTTCACGCCACTGTGCTTCGTAAGCAAATACTGAATGACGGCATTTTTCATTAAATTTATCGATACCGTACTGCTCGATGTCCGTCTTATCCTTTAAGCCCAATTGCTTTTCAACTTCAATTTCAACAGGAAGACCGTGAGTATCCCAGCCGGCTTTTCTGTTGACCTTGTACCCCTCCATTGTTTTGAACCTGCATACGGAATCCTTTAAGGTTCTTGCTATTACATGGTGGATTCCGGGTTTTCCGTTGGCTGTAGGCGGTCCTTCATAAAATATAAAGGTCTCTTTATCTTTTCTTGTTTCAACACTTTGTTTCAGCAGGTCTATTTCATCCCAGTACTTGGATATTTCCTGCTCGTTCCGTTTATAATCAGCTTTTGAAATATCTTTAAATTGCTTCATTTTTTCCTCCTTGTATCTTGCAGTATATATTTTGTTTTTAACAACTTTAAAGCTTACCGGGCATATGCGGGACATACAATAAATCCCATGTCTTACGACATGGGACGAAATCCGCGGTACCACCCAAATTACATATAAATAAACGATATGTCTCTCGAAAATTTAACGCATTTATACGTAATTTCTTACTAAGCAGTTTCAGAAATTAAACTCCCGGATGATCTTCACTGCATTAAGACTTATAATCTCTCACCATATGATTATATCTCTTTGAATCTGCTTGCAATTACTGTTCCAATCACAGTTTTTATTATTATCCTTATTAGTCTTATTCGGTATAATAATATATGAAAAAATGAGTAAAGTCAAGGAATAAATTTCATCTCGGTATTTTCTTATTTCACTTGTTTTATTTATGTTTTTCGTAAAAGTTGTTGATTTTTCGCAAATAATATATTAATATATATTAAGCAAAAGAAATAAAAATAAGATATTATAAATAAGATTTACACGGAGAAAACCTATGGAAATAAAGTATTCTAAGGACGCTGTTAAATTTTTAAGTAAACAAGATAAGGTAACACGCAATCGCATTGCAACAGCAATAAACAAATTACCAAATGGAGACATTGTAAAACTTCAGTGTAAGAATGATTATAGATTACGCGTTGGAGATTTTCGTATTATTTTTGATAAAAATGATAATATATTATACATAAAGAAAATAGATAATAGGGGTCAGGTTTATAAGTAAGGAGGTAATAAGATGAGTAATATAAAAGAAAGAATTTTAGGTGCAGTAACTGTTATGACCGACGAGGACGCTAAATTAGTATGGCGGCTTATTGAAGAGCAATTTTCAAAGTCATGGGATAATATAGAGGAAGCAGAACCGGACGAATGGGATTTAGAAATGCTAAGCGAAATTGAGAACAATCCGGACTGTAAAGAATTCAAATCCTCTGATGACGCAATGAAAGAGTTAGGGCTGTTATAATCCTTGCCGCACTCTCCGTGAATAAATTAAAATATTTATGATACAATAAACCATATGGAACGATTGTTATTATAAAACGGAGGGAAGTATGGAATATCCAAGGTATTCGTATTGGCATGACACAGCGGTGAGC
>ENA-UOOK01006927-UOOK01006927.1-fermentation-metagenome-genome-assembly--contig:-NODE-6927-length-10565-cov-6.568696_pt1 | contig 10565 bp, 18 predicted proteins | sample MGYA00245777_ERZ724023 | MGnify/ENA primary metagenome ERZ724023 (study PRJEB28704, sample SAMN03018312) | fermentation metagenome | biome: anthropogenic terrestrial biome; feature: soil; material... | reverse complement strand
TCAAGGGTGAATCGACCGGGTTCATCACCCGCCTATATCCTTATGGGATAGATGGGATGACTATCGCAAGCGTAAACGATGGCAAAGAGTACGTTGAAAACCATCAGTACAGCGACAAAGTGATTTGTGGATATTGGTCAGATGAACGATACACGGTCCCGGAGAATCTAAAAGCCGATGCGGAAGCGCGGCTTGCTTCTCTGGCGGTTCCCGCGCGCTCTTACGATTGTGATGTGATTGATTTGGAAAAGCTGGACAGCCGATACAGTATGTTTGGATTTGCCATGTACAAGGTCGTAACGCTGATTGACCGTCAGCGCGGGATACGTTTAGATCATCAAATCATGGAGTATAAGGAATACCCGGACGAGCCGCAGAAAAACGTTCTGACACTATCCTCCGTTGTCCCGAAAATCCAAAATGCCGTAGATGAAGCAATAACTAACGCAAACGAAGCGAGCATTAAATCTGATGCAAATGCTGCTGAAATTGAATTGCGCGTGAAAAAAGATGGGGTAATATCGGCTATCAATTTATCTCCTGAAAGCGTTAAGATTCAATCTGGACGGCTCGAAATCACGGGATTTGTGATGTTTTCCGATTTGGAAAGCGAAGGGCAATCGACCGTGAATGGAAAAAACATTACAACGGGAAGAATAGAAGGTCCTAACGGGAAATTTTACCTTGATCTTGATACGGGAGATTCCGCAGTTGAATCAATTATTGATGCGAATGGAATTCGTTGTATATACATATCTACGTCTTCAAACGCGATTTACATGGAACGAGAAGTAAACACCACTAATGATGTATATGTCGGCGGGGATCTATATGTCCACGGACATGTGTATCAAAATTAAGATGCATAGGAGGTGATTTCATGGCTAAAACAAATATTTCTCTCAATGTATGGCAACCACAGCCAACAAAAATTTATGCGGTGCAGGGTGAAGGAGATTCACGAATTATTAACGTTTCCCTCTTGGATTCAGGGGGGGATGCGGTTGATCTTACCGGGGCATCAATCAGCATTTATGCTGGCCTCCCGCACGGGAATATCGTATTCTTTTCTGGAACGATAATTGATGCACTGAACGGGCAATGCGCTTTTACGCTGCCCACAAGCGTGACTTCTGCCGCTGGATCGGTCAATCTGCACATTCTGGCTATCTGGCCTGATCCAAAGGCATTAAAGGCGGTCAACATTACGCTGGAAGTGCTTCCGTCAAATTTTGAGGGTGCGGTAGAAGCAAGCGACGATTTTTCCGCGCTGGTTGATGCTCTCGCGACCGTACAAGATATCGACAGTAGGGCGATGAAAAGCACACAAATAGCAGGGATACCGATCAATGACGGGATCACCCTTGCACAGCTTATCGCGGCAGGGTTAGCGGCTGGCACGAATGGGCAGGCAAACGATTCAGCAAAGCTAGGCGGCGTATTGGCGGCAAACTTCCCGCAGGTTTTAAACGGCTTTTTTTCGCCGACAATATACGGATACAATACGGCAGGTAGCCCGGTATTTACTTGTACTTGCATCTATGTAAAGATCGATAGTCTATGTTGCATAAGTGCAACAATTAGGTTTTCAGACTTGGGGGGAATGGCTGGCCCGGTAATATTTGGTAATCTGCCATTTACAATTACGGCATACAGTACAATTGCAGCGGCTTTCGCGGAGAACCTTGCATTGGCTTCCGGACATGTAATATTGGGCATGTGTGGAGGTACCGGCAATCACATGACCATGCAAGTGGCCACATCATTAGGGGGACCGGGGTTTGCGTGGCTAGATTCTTCTGAGTTGTCAAATACCTCGGCCTTGTATTTCTTCGGATGTTATAAGGCATAAGGAGGATAATATGCAAATTTTAGCTACGACTTTAAACAAAGACAGCGTTTCTATTAAATCCGATGAGTACGGCATGCGGGCCTACATCAATAGCACCAGAGGCCGTGCACAGTTGGAATCCGAGTGTCCCGCTGAAATCGTCCAGCAAGTCTATGCGGTATGGGGCGATAAGCCGACTGTAACGGAGCCTACATACTCAGAATCACCGACCAACCCGCAACCGTCCAGCCAAGACAGAGTCAATGCGGAAATTATGGTGCAAATTGCACAGTTAAAGGCGGCGAATGAAAAATGACTAATATAGATTTTGATTGGTATTATTATATCAATCTATATTATCAGATGGGCCTATATACTAAATCAGATGTTGCTACATTCGTTCCAGCATACATTACAGCCGAGCAGTATCAGCAGATCACCGGGGAGGTGTATCAACCATGAAGATTTGGATTGACGAGGGCCACGGCGGCGCGCAGCCGGGAGCGTGTGCGCAGGGCTATCGCGAGAAGGATCTGACGCTCAAAATCGGCAATGCGCTGGCCGCCGAGCTGACGCGCTGCGGCATAAGCGTGAGCCGCACCCGGACGTCCGATGCGGATATCCCTCTCGATACGCGCGGGCCCAAAGCCAATAAGTGGGGCGCTGATTTATTTGTCAGCGTGCATCTCAATTCCGGCGGCGGGCACGGCGCGGAAACCTGGTGCAGCGTCGCGGGCGGCAAATCCCGCGCGCTCGCCGATCATATCCAGACCGAGCTTGTTAAGCTCGGATATACCGATCGCGGCGTGAAATCCTGCAAGGGTGACGATGGTCGGGATTATCTGGCTGTGATCCGCGAAACCAATATGCCGGCGGTGCTGGCCGAGGTCGGATTCATCGACAGCGCTGATGATATGCGGATTTTCAGCGCCGAAAAAGCGGGGCAGGCTATCGCGCGGGGGATCTGTGCATATGCCGGAGTCTCGTACAAGCCGATGTATGTCGCGGCCCCTCCGCGGATCATGGGCTTGTCTCTCGATACGCATAGCAAGGATATGTCAATCGGCGAGCGCTATACCGTCCTAATAAGGTGCAAGGATAAGCCGACGGTCAACACGGTCGGATCAGACGTTATCAGCAAGTCTGATCCTCGCCTTGATCCCCGTGGCCGCGGCTGGCTGATCGATATTACCGCCCTGCCGCCTCCGGTGCGGTACGCGCACATCGTGGTATCGGCTGCCGGGAAGACCGCGCAGTGTAATTTCAATGTAAAATAGGAGGCAACCAATGAGCGAAATTGACGATGAGCGTCAGAAACGCATGGACGAACGATTTGACCGCGACAAGGAACGCCTCGACCACCATGATGAAAAGATCGACAAGCTGACGGAGCTGTCTACGCAGATGGGCGAAATCCTCAAAAATCAGGAAAAGCAGCTCGCCAATCACGACAAGCGTCTTGCGGACATGGAAGCTAAGCCCGCGCACCGCTGGGAAATTGTCATCAATGCAGCTCTGCAATGGCTGGTTGTGGGCGTTTTGGCTGCGGTCGTATATTTCAGATGATTGCCGGTTGACCCGGCAGAAAGGATTACTTATGGATCAATTTTTTACTTGGGGGACGCTTGCAACACTGGCCGGAGCATCGGCGGCGGTCGGGCTTCTCACTCAATTTTTTAAGGACGCAATTCACGTTCCCACGCAGTGGCTTAGTTACATATTTGCGGTGATCGTCTTGTCTGCCGCTACACTGTTCGCTGGGAGCTATTCCGCGCCCGCGTGGGCGATTATCCCGCTTAACGCGGTAATTGTATCTATCGCGTCCAACGGGGCTTACGCGGCAATCCTGCGGGCAAAAGACGGGAAGCAGGACGCGATTACTGAATTTAAGGCGGCAGATGATGCTCATGCAGCTTTCCCCGGCCTTGACAACGTGTCTTTGAATCAGATCAACAAATATATTGATGCGGTAAATATCGCCATCGGTAAGGCTACAGACGCGGCCCAGCAGGATCAACTTAAATTGGAGCTGTCGGCGCTTGAAACGCTCCGGGCGGCAAAAGCGGCGGCGGGAGAGACAAGCAACATGTAGAAATGGAATATTGCTTCTTTTGCGTCTATTAAGTATAATATTATTAGTGATAAGAATATCGGCTGATAGGTTATAATAAGGAGGCACGATGCGCTATAAAAGATGACCTTATGATATTCGAGCGAAAGGACTTGGCGGTTGTTAGTAGCCGAGTAATCGCGGAACGATTTGAAAAAGACCATTTCCACATGCTTCGCGATATCAAGTCCATATTAGGGGGTATATCCAGAAATGGAGAGACCCCTTCGGAGTACTTCATTGAATCAAGCTATGTAAACAATCAAAACGGGCAATGCTATCCAGAATATTTATGCACTCGAGATGGATTTTCTCTTCTTGTTATGGGCTTTACCGGGAAGAAAGCTCTCGAATGGAAATTGAAGTACATTCAAGCTTTCAACCGAATGGAATCCATTATCAGAGAGCGTCAGTCCAGCGAATGGCTCATAACTCGCAAACAAGGGAAGCTTGTCCGGCGCGGAGAAACGGACACCATATCACAGCTTATAGTATATGCCGAAGCACAGGGCAGCCGAAACATGCGAAAAAAAGCATATACCATTTATACAAAATTAGTAAACTCTCTTGTTGGGGTTGGCGCTGGGCAGCGCGGAGAAATTCCATTCAAGACGCTTTCAACGATCGCATTTTTAGAAGATATGATCCTCCACACAATCAGCGAGGATATGGAAAAAGGCATCTATTATAAGGAGATTTATAGACACTGCAAATCAAACGGAGAACAAATTATTCGGTTTGCGTATCTCCCCAAAATAGCATAAGCAAAAGGCCCCGGATTTTTTCCGGGGCCTTTTTTGTTTGCATGTCACCGCAAACACTTACACATTTCATATTTTTTCAATCCGCGCCCCAATGGGGCGGCATGTCCGTGCCTTTTTTCCCGCTCGCGTAACCGGCTCGCTATTTCAATCCACGCCCCGAAGGGCGGCAATTACTTATGCTAGATCATCAATCCGGCAATCAAGAGCTTCAGCCAATTTTTTTAGATTTTCGGCTGAAGGGGAAAATTCTCCCTTTTCCCATCTAGAAATATCCTTTTGGGTGCAGCCGACTTTTTCAGCCAGTTCCGCTTGGCTAAGATTGAGCTTTTTTCGCCTTTTTAATATGTTCTCCCTGATCTCTTTTTCGTGCTGATCGTTCATTTCGACGGAATAGGCGTAAACGTACAAATCCCCCAGAGGACGATCCTCAAAATCTGATTTTTCCATTTCGGCGATTGCGTGAATGAGCGGCTCCATTGATATTCCTCTTTTGAGGCAATCCGGCTGCAAGTCCTTATAGACTTTCCCGAAAACGATAGCCGGGTGCTTCGAGAAATTTTCCATATTCAGTGACATGTAGCGATCGTTTTCGCGGGCCTGCTTCCAGATTTTATCCGCTATGGCCCAAACCTTACCCCAATGTAAATCTCTTGACTGATCCATGTCTTTTCCTCCTCCATCCCTAATTGTTATAATATACCATTAATGGTATACTTGTCAATAGGCGCATAAAATAAAAAATGATGGCTTACCCGGGCTTGCGACCGGGCCGCGCATTAACGGGGCAAGGCCCCGCCGCTCTGCTTAGGCAATCAATCCATCAGCGCATCCCCATGCCGCCGATGCTTCCCGGCACAGAGCGAGGCCCACGTCGGCCCAATCTCCATCGCTCCAATCGGCATATTTGCTGTGCTGAAATTCTTCCTCCGTACGATATGCCTTGACTACTTTCCGGGTGCTCTCATTATATACATAGATCATAATCGTTCCTTTCTGCGTTTTCCGCCCGCCGGCGTGATATGGTGGCGGGCCGCTCTCGGCAACCCGCTGGGGCGAAAAAACTTAATAATCAACGACAACCTTATATTTCTCGAAAAACTCATTGACTATCGGCTGTAATGTGTATTTAAGGTCTGCGTCACAATGTAAGACGTTGTCTTGGTCTAAGTCAATGTATCCGTAAGTCTTTTTTCCATCGTCCCGCTTGATGTAGACGCGATGCTTACCGTAATTGCTCCAATACTGCATCATCTTTGCGCCGTATCCTTCGCCAACAACCGCCGAACCTGTAAATAATTTCTTTTCCATTTTCTTTTGCCCCTCTCTTAATTTCTGATCTTATTATAATACACGTAGCACGTGTATTCAAGATGCTTTTTCGCCAAAGATTAAGAGAAAGTTTTGTACAATATTACACGTAGCACGTGAACTGAAATAGTGCTATGATTATGTTGAGGTGATAGTATGCCAATTTCAGATGCTCGGAAACGAGCAAATAAAAAATCAGATGAAAAGTATTGGGAATATTGCACTGTGAAAGTCAGAAAAGGCCGCAAGGCCGAAATACAGTCCGCTGCGGAAGCGCATGGACAATCCATCAATAGCTATATCACGCAGGCCATAGATGAGCGTATGGATCGCTTGTCCGGAGGGGAAAAATAATGATCCGCAAATGGATAGACAGCCTAGACAACTGGCTAGCTCTAAAAGAGCGCCTAAAAGCCGAGGGCTATACCATCTGGCAAACTCAATACCGATGGAGCGATCCTCATGGGCTTATTGTGGGATTTATGGCAGGAGATAAAATGCTGGAGATTGTGACGCACAGTAAGGAGGTTGCGGAGGATATTAGGGAGAGCAGGCTATAAAAAATAGAGGCCATAAGCTTAATGCCTATGGCCTCTATTGTATGATACAATCACGCCGAACCACTCTGGAGTAAATAGAATGTTCGGATAATCGTGCTTTGGTGGAGCATAGCAATCCAAATCCGAACCTTTCGGTTCCTTACTTTCGGATTTTCCGCTGTAGCGGTATGTGATGCAATATCGATCCGCATAGACATAGACGGCGCGTACAAATATATCAATTATTCGTTGGCAGTAATCCGGATTGTGGATATCCCCATGACGGAAATTTTCGAGGTAATATCTAATCTGATCCGCTGAAATTTCCGGCTTTTGAATTTTTTCAATAGCTATTTCGCTTTCAAGCCCTGCTTTTTCTTCCTCTAATGCCGTGATTCGCTCCGAAATAGCGGGGGAGCAGGCTCCGGATTCAATCGCTTTAACAAGGTTCTCAATTGCTTTTTTCTTTTCTGAAACCTGTTTTTCTAACTCGGATAGTATATTCAGTTCATTTTCTTTCCGTTGCATTTTTACTGCATTTTCGGAAATATAGTCTATCATCTGATCGGTCAGCACTTCATTCACTGTTTGTTTTACGATTTCTGATTCGATCCAGTCTTTTTTGATTGCAGGAAGTTTGCATCCGCGCGCCCGCTTATGATTAGCACATTTATAGTAATAATGGGTCTCTCCATTTCGGCTCCGGCCACATTCTCCAATCATATTTGACTTACATTCGCCACAAAATATTTTCCCGGTTAAGAGATAATCTGTGTTTGCCTTTTTACGGGCAGGAGCGGCTTTATTTTTTTTGAGCATCGTCTGTACCTCGTAAAACAATTCCTTGCTTACAATGGCAGGAATACCACTAGGGGATGTGATTCCGTGATATTTATATACCCCTATGTATTTCTGGTTTCGCAAAATTCGATCAAGACTATTCGGACCAAATATATTCCCTCTAGTTGTCCTTAGCCCTTGCTGATTTAATTCATCTACAATTTTTTTAATTGATTTCCCCGCAGCATAATCCGCAAAAATGCTTTTTACGGCTTGTGCAGAAAGCGGATCCACTTCAAAATGTTTATCTGCGCTTATACGATATCCGAGAGGCAGGTTTCCACCAGTCCATTTTGCTTCTAAGACGTTTTGTTCCATGCCGCGATTTATTTTTTGCGCCAATTCAGCGGAATAATACTCGGCCATTCCTTCCAGCATGCTTTCCAGTATAATCCCGGTTGGATCATCAGTTATATTTTCCTTCGCGGACATAACTTTTACGCCATTATGCTTTAGTTTAGCCTTATAATTTGCGCTATCGTATCGGTTTCGGGCAAAGCGATCAAGCTCATATACAATTACGGCATCCCATTGTCGTGCCGCGCTGTCCCTGATCATTCGCTGGAAATCAGGACGATTATCAGTTTTAGCAGACATTGCACGATCTATGTAAGTCCTGACGATCTCAATTTGATTCTTTTTTGCAAATTCCTTGCATTCCCGAATTTGCCCGTCGATAGATTCCTCACGCTGATTATGGCTTGAAAAGCGAGCATAGATTACAGCTTTCATAGCAACCTCCAAACAGCAAAATTTCGCTTCCAGACTTTTCCATTGAATTTTCCACCAATTTGTACGAATATATAAGTAATGGATATATTTCTACAAAAAACTATCTAAAACTATCTAATGCAAGAATATAATTCCAAAAATTTCCTTGACAAGTTCGAATGTATGTTCTAAAATTAAGGTAATCGCTAGCTTAGGGAAAACGTGTGGAACACATAGGGGTGGAGAAATGAAGGATGAGGATATACCGAGAACAGAAAAAGAGAAAGCGTTAATCAATGCGGTTAGGTGCGCTCAAAGCCCCGAGAGGGCTATTTCTTATCTTCTGGCTTTATGCTGTCAGGATCGACCCCGGCAGCCCTTAATATCATATCCTGACCATTATCATTCAATTTCCTAAAAGCATGCAATAAGTCTATCTCTGCTTGGCTAAGCTCTCCGAAGTTATCGGAGGGCTTATTTTTTTGCTCATTTCCAGCTAGCCAATCAAGGGACACGCCAAAATATGCAGCAATATCCGGCAAACGCTTCATATAAGATTTGTGCCTTCCTTTAACCCATTCACTTAGAGCCGATCTATCAAATCCTAAATCAGCAAGGAATTTTCCTTTCGGAATATGTTTATCGCGCAATAAATCGAGTAGCTTATCTAGCGTTTCGTCCATAGCAAAAGCACAACTCCTTGTATAAAGCGAAAGTTTTCAGGATAATCCTGAAAACAGTATTGACATTCTGTATAATACCGAATATACTAATAGCAGACCTTAAATTAATAAGCAATCAGGCAATAAAAAATCTAGCCTTTGAAAACTCCCATTTTCAAAAGCGGCATAAAAATTCGACACAATTATTATACCGCGTTTTTGAGATTTTACAAGGGTTTTCGGAGGAGAAAGGAGGATTTTTCAAATATTTTTTTGAAAGGGAGGTGAAAGCATGACCAAAAAACAGGAAGAAACCGAAGCCAAAAATGAATATTTGGCAAATAAAATAGCCCTGCTCCTGGTTGAAAGCAAGGCTAGGGTTGAAGACATCGGGTACATTTTCTCAAAGGTAGAATCAAGATTGGCCGTCGGATCCATCGATATTGTTAACTGATGTTTTAGATGGCCCTGACTGCTTCCAGATATCGGACATAAAAGGCTTAATGTATTCTGCCACAGTCACTAGAGTACAGCATTGCGACTGATGGCGATACCAAGCACATTTATAATTGCATTCTTCCGCCTTTTCCCGATTTATGGACAGTAATGGACAAATCATTTTGATTGCCTCCTCTCTTGCCAATATTTTACAGCAGGGAGGAGAAAATTTCAAGAAAGGATGATTCAAACGAACACATTAATTCCGATCAATTACGATTCTGATCGGCCTACAGTATCAGCAAGGGAATTACATAATTTCCTCGAAATTGATACTAGGTTCAACGTTTGGTTCCCACGCATGACAGCCTATGGATTTACTGAAAATGCTGACTTCGCAAGGCTATCACAAAAATGTGACACCCTTGGCGGAGAACAGACAACAGTAGATTATCAGTTAACCCTTGACATGGCGAAAGAGCTTTGCATGATCCAGCGCACGGAGCGCGGAAAGCAAGCCCGGCAGTATTTTATTGAAATTGAAAAGCGCTGGAATGACCCTGAAACCCTCATGGCTCGGGCGCTGAAAATGGCGGATGAAAAAATTGGTCGCCTGGAAAGCAGAATCGAAAGCGAAAAGCCTAAAGTGTTGTTCGCGGATTCCGTGTGCGCTTCCAAAAATTCCATCCTCGTCGGAGAAATGGCAAAACTCCTTAAACAAAACGGCGTTGATATCGGCGAGAAGCGGTTTTTCCGTTGGCTCCGCGAGAATGGATATCTGATCGCGCGATACGGCACGGATTACAACATGCCGACGCAGAAATCAATGGAACTCAAAATATTTGAGATTAAGGAAACCAGTATCACCCATTCTAGCGGAACCGTCACGGTTTCCAAGACACCAAAATTGACCGGGAAAGGACAGCAATATTTCATCAACAAATTCCTCGGAAAGGAGGCGAATAACTCTTGAATTACAACATTCCTGTAAGGCTGGCACAACTCCAAAAAAAGCAAATTGATCTACTCCATGAAATCCGCAAGGAAGGAATCCCGGCCCCATATGATAGCATCTATCCCACCGAGTTAAGCAAATTTATCCGGGGAGACGAGAATCCACCGAAATCCGATGTGATCCTTGAAATGTGCGACAAAATATTAACGAGGTGGGAACATGAAGCCGACGCAGTACGATCTTGACTATCTCACTGTAACACTCGTTGATGCGGTTCAAGAGTATTTCAAGATTCCAAAAGTACAGGAAGATTATCAAAGTTGGCTGGAAAAGCGGCACAGAAGCGCAATGCATCAGGACGTCTAAAGGCAACCTCAAAAATATTGAAAGGGTGTCTTGACAATGAC
>ENA-UOOK01006925-UOOK01006925.1-fermentation-metagenome-genome-assembly--contig:-NODE-6925-length-10571-cov-14.630468_pt1 | contig 10571 bp, 6 predicted proteins | sample MGYA00245777_ERZ724023 | MGnify/ENA primary metagenome ERZ724023 (study PRJEB28704, sample SAMN03018312) | fermentation metagenome | biome: anthropogenic terrestrial biome; feature: soil; material... | reverse complement strand
GCTTCGCCGGAACGGGACATACCTTGCTGCGCAGGCACAGGGCCGCGTTCCCTACAAATACATCGCTCCGCCGGAACAGGCTGAGCCGTGTTCGCCAGGGTAAGCTTTCGAAATGAGTCAATCCCCTGATTTTCTCAGTTCAGTGTCCTGAAAAACACGTTCTTCTTCGTAGAAATCAGGCTTTTGCTGGAAAATGAGAAACTTAGGTTCTATGAGCCGCGCGTCTGTTCAATGAAACGCCAACAGCAGGATCCATTTGAAGGAGAAATGCCTTCAAAAAAGGTGCTAAGCCCTTTCACTGTGCTTGTCCGCCCGGAATCACTGCTTGCATAGCCGCGGGCATGCTGAATGCTAATTACGGTGGTTCAGGGAGGCTCGTGTTTTGTTTGTCAATCCGATCAACCTAACTTTTCCAACCCCAGACTAATTCGGCGCAGGGTTTCCTCTTTCCCGAGCAGGGCAGCCAGCTCAGTGGCGCCGCCGGGAGAGGTCTCCTGCCCTGACAGGGCGGTGCGGATTGGCCACATGACAGTCCCGACCTTGAAACCTGCTTTATTTGCAAAAGTTTTCAGCACGGCAAACAAACTTTCGTTGTTCCATTCATCCAAGGCGTCAAAAATCGGCAAGACAGCTTCCAAAACCATCCTGGAGCTTTCCAGCGTTGACTTTGACTTCTGGTGTACGAAAAGATCTGCTTCATATTCCGGCAATTCTGCAAAGAAGCCCACCAAACCGGGAATATCGGTGAGATTTTCGGTGCGAATCTGGATAAGCGCGCTCAGTTGACGCAGATCAAAGCCAGTCAGCGATTGTGGGTAATAAGGCAGGGCGAAATTATGGAAGCCTTCGGGATCGAGCGCGCGGATATGTTCACCGTTCAGCCAGCGCAGTTTATCGAACGAAAACGCGGCGTTGGACTTATTGATCCGGTTCATGTCGAAAGCCTCAACCAGGTCTGCCAGCAGGAAAAATTCGCGTTCATCACCCGGGTTCCAGCCAAGCAGGGCGACGTAATTAACAATCGCCTGCGGCAAGTAGCCCATACGAACCAAATCTTCAAAAGAGGGATCTCCGGCGCGCTTGCTCAGCTTGCCGCCGTCCTCCCGTATGATGTGGGGCAAGTGGATATATTCCGGTCGGTTCCAGCCAAAGGCTTCGTAGAGCAAATTATATTTGGGGGTCGAGGTAAGATATTCCTGTCCCCTGATCACATGGGTGATTGCCATCAGATGGTCATCGACGACATTGGCGAAATTGTAGGTGGGAAAGCCGTCCGATTTGAGCAAAACCTGGTCGTCGAGCTGGCTGTTATCGATGGTAATCTCGCCGTAGACGTGATCGTAGAATGTGCTCGTGCCCTCGGGGATACGCTGGCGAACCACCGGTACGATCCCCTGGGCAAACTTTACCCTCGCTTCTTCCTCGCTGAGGCTTCGACAGGGGTCGCGATAGCCCTGCACGCGTTCACCGGTTTCTTCCAACGCGGGTTTGTCCTCTTTTTGGCAAAAGCAGTAGTAAGCATGCCCGGAGTCGAGGATTTTTTGGGCATACTCCGCATAAATCGGCAAGCGCTGGCTTTGCACATAGGGTCCAAAACCGCCATCTTTGTCCGGTCCTTCGTCATATTCGATACCCGCCAGCTTTAAGCCGTTGTAAATAGCCTGGACAGCTTCGGGAACGTTCCGGTTTTGATCGGTATCCTCGATGCGCAGGATGAACTTACCATCAGCCTGCCTGGCGATCAGGTAGGCATACAGGGCAGTGCGCAGGTTACCAATATGCATGTAACCGGTAGGGCTTGGGGCAAAACGAGTTCTGAACATAATCACTTCCATCTATTGAATATTTGTCTGAAAAATTATACAATGATTCCATCCAAAAGAAACGGAGTTGCCATGTCTGAAATTGAATCGAAGATAACAAGGGTGATTCTTTACCCATCAAGCGGCAGACTGATGCGGACCGCGCAGCTGGAATTGCCTGCCGGAACACATGAACTAAGACTACAAAGTATCCCCGCAAACATTGACCCCTCGTCTGTCAGTGTTAACCTCAAAGCCGGCTCCAGGGCTGTGGTTTTGAAGAATGTAACTACAGAAAGATTGATCACAGCACAGGCAAACCGCGAGGAAGTCGCGAAGCTGGAGGCGGAAATCAAAGCTTTAAAGGAAGAAATACAATCTGCCAGGCAGCGGTTGGAAGGTTCGGCAGCGAAAATTGCCCACCTTGATGGCTTGCTATCGGAAACCCGAAATGTTGTCTTTGCCCTCAACCAGGACATGCTGACGATCGACGATCATTTTGCCCGGATCGGGCATATCGACAGGGAGCGCGGGAAGTACATCCGGGAACAAAGCCAACAACGGGTTGATTTGCAAAACCTGGAAGAGCGGCTGGCTGAGAAACAACTGCAATACCAGGCGGTCAGCTCCCGCGGGAATCATGAGAGCACCCTGGTGAAGGCAGAAGTGGAGGCGAATGAAGAAGCCGCGGTTACGCTTGAGGTGAGTTATCTGCAATATTCCTGTGGATGGCAGCCGGTTTATCGAGCGGCTCTCGATCAGGGAAAGTTCAGCCTGGCATACGAAGCGCAGGTAACCCAGAAGACCGGTGAGGACTGGCAGGACGTCATCATGAACTTGTCGACATCATCACCGCTTGGCTTCAGACAGCTGCCGGAGCTGGACCCATGGTACCTCTCGCACCAGACTCCCCCGCGTGTGTATACAGAGCAGTTAATGTCGCGAAAAAGTGTCGAAGAACCAATGCCGGCAAGGGCGAAGCGCGCACAGGTTGAGGTTGGATTTTCCGAGGCAGAAGTCAAAGACCAGGGAGTGAGCATGCAATTTGGGCTGCCCCAGCCGGTTAGCGTGCCCAGCAAAGACACCGCGACCCGGGTTGGCATCACCGTGCTTGAGCTGCCTGTCGAGGTTGATTTGCTGATCGTCCCGAAGCTTTCATCAGAAGCTTACAGACGGGTTAAAATAACCAACGATTCCAAATTCACGCTCATGCCCGGTAAGGCTGCGTTGTTCTTTAATGGCGAATACCTGGGCGAGAATCCGCTTGAACTCACACCGGCGGGTGGAAAAAATGAATTGAGTTTCGGTGTGGACCAGCGTATTGTGGTTGAACGTGAGATCCTCCAGGAGGAAATCAGCAAAAAATTGCTCCAGGACCGGAACGCCCGCTCTTATAAATATCAGATCAAAATCAGCAACGCTTCAAAAGAGACGCTTCAGGCAGAAGTGCAGGACGGAACACCGCTTTCACGCGAGGATGATATCAAGGTGAAACTCGAGTTCGTGGAGCCTAAACCAGTTCAGACGGATGAACTCAACCGGATGACCTGGAGGTTAGCTCTGGCGCCCGGGGCGGAGGTTGTATTACGATACCAGTTCACTGTCGAAGCTCCCAGAGATGTTGAAATCGCCGGTTTGCCCATGGCATAAACATGTTAGCTGCCGCTCGCAGAGCAGATATACCTGCTCTGCTAAGCAGCGCCGTTGATGTCTTGATTGTGGTGGTTCAGGACGTATTTGTGTAAATATTGCCCGGTATAACTGTCTGGATTGGCTGACACCTGTTCGGGAGTGCCCTGGGCGATGACTTCTCCGCCGTGAATACCGCCATCGGGACCGAGGTCGATGATCCAGTCAGCCACCTTGATAATATCCATGTTGTGCTCAATAATCAGCACGGTGTTGCCGTTGTCGACCAACTCCTGTAAAACTTCAATCAGTTTATGAACATCGGCAGCATGCAATCCGACACTGGGCTCATCCAACACGTAGAGCGTGCGTCCGGTGGCGATGCGCGACAATTCCTTGGAAAGTTTAACCCGTTGGGCTTCACCTCCGGAAAGGGTTGGGGCAGGTTGCCCCAGGCGGATATAACCCAGCCCGACATCGCTCAGCGTCTGCAGGCGGCGTTTGATTTTAGGATGAGCCTCAAAGAATTCGATGGCTGTCTCGACGGTCATATCGAGCACATCGGCGATGTTTTTATCCTTGAAACGCACCTGCAGGGTTTCGTGATTGTAGCGCGTGCCGTGGCAAACTTCGCAGGGCACATACACATCAGGCAAAAACTGCATCTCAATTTTCAGCTGACCTTCACCCATACAGGCTTCACAGCGACCGCCCTTAACATTGAAAGAGAAGCGCCCTTTTTTGTAGCCCCTTATTTTGGAATCGGGCAGCTCAGTGAAGAGGTCACGAATGTTATCGAACAAACCCGTGTAGGTCGCCGGATTGGAGCGGGGCGTCCGCCCGATTGGTGATTGATCGATATTGATGATCTTATCGAGGAATTCGGCACCTTCGATTGATTCATGCTTGCCAGCGTTGGTGTGCGCGCGCATCAGTTTCCGGGCTAAAGCGTTGTAAAGAACCTCGACCATGAGCGTGGATTTTCCCGAGCCGGATACACCGGTTATGCAAACCAGCTTACCCAGTGGGATTTCGACGTCGATGTCTTTCAGGTTGTTTTCCTGCGCGCCATAAATGGTCAGAGTGTGTCCGTTGCCATCACGACGAGTTTCGGGCAAAGGCACGATTTTAGCGCCAGAAAGATAAGCTCCTGTCACCGATTTCGGTTCAGCTTCGATTGCTTCTGTTGTGCCTTCAGCGACCAGCCAGCCGCCATACTCTCCAGCCCCCGGACCGAGGTCAAGGATCCAATCGGCATTGCGCATAGTATCTTCGTCGTGTTCGACGACCAAAACAGTGTTGCCCAGATCACGCAGCTCTTTTAGCGTCCCCAGCAGTTTGTCGTTATCGCGGGGATGCAATCCGATGGAGGGCTCGTCCAAAACGTACAAAACCCCCATCAGCTTGGAACCAATCTGCGTTGCCAGGCGAATACGCTGGGCTTCACCACCGCTGAGCGTCGAAGCAGAGCGATCGAGCGTGAGGTAATCGAGACCGACATCAGTCAAAAAGCTCAGGCGGGAATCGATTTCCCGCAAAATGCTATCCGCGATTGCCTGGTCGCGCTTGATCAATGGGGTGCCTTCAGATTGCAATTTTCCGATCCAGCCAAGGAGCATGTCGACTGGCATCTCGGTGATTTCGACGATATTATTTCCATCGATTCGTACGCCCAGAGCCTCTTTGCGCAACCGTTTGCCGCCACATTCCGGGCAGGGGGTTTTGGTAATATAAGCTCCCAATTTAATCCGAATCCAGTCAGACTGGGTCTCCTGGTATCGGCGCTGCATATTGCCAATAACGCCTTCGTAGGCAGTCCGGAAGGTGCCTTTACGACCTTCCCTGCCAACATAGGTAACGCTGATCTCTTTACCTTCAGACCCAAAAAGAATCAGTTCCTGCTGGGCTTTGCTTAGCTTTTCGAAGGGAGTATCAAGGCTGAAATGGTAGTGTTTTGACAGGGCTTCGAGCATTTGCCAGTGATATCCACCAACATCCTTGGGGTCCCACTCTGAATTTTTGATCGCCCCGTCTCTTATCGAGAGGCGTTTGTCGGGGATAACCAGGTTTGGGTCAATATCTTCACGAAAGCCAAGCCCCTGGCAGACCGGACAGGCGCCATGCGGGGTGTTGAAAGAAAAAGTGCGCGGCTCAATTTCGATCATGATTGAACCATGGATCGGGCAAGCCAGGTTTTCGGAAAACTGGTGGTCTTCCGGTGGATCACTGCTCAAATTTTGGATGGTCAGATTGCCTTCACCGATGCGTAAGGCTGTCTCAACCGAATCGGTCAGACGGGAGATGATATTGAGGCGATCATTTTCATCCACCGGCTGCTGGATGACCAGTCTGTCTACGACTGCTTCGATGGTATGCTTTTTGTAACGGTCGAGCTTAATATCATCATCCAGGGTGTAGACCGTGCCATTTACCCGAACCCGGGCGAAACCGCCATTACTGATCTCTTTGAACAGCGCCTGGTAGGTGCCCTTGCGTTCGCGCACCATGGGCGCCAAAACCAAAAGGCGGGAGCCTTCAGGCATGGTCAGGATGCGGTCGACAATCTCCTGGGCGGATTGCTTCTCGACCGGACGATCGCAAATCGGGCAGTGAGGGATGCCCACCCGCGCGAAAAGCAGGCGCAGATAGTCAAAGATCTCGGTAACAGTCCCGACAGTTGAACGGGGGTTGTTGGAGGTCGATTTTTGGTCGATTGCCACGGCAGGTGAGAGCCCCTCGATGGAATCAACATCCGGTTTATTCATCTGCCCCAAAAACTGGCGGGCGTAGGAAGAAAGCGATTCGACGTAACGGCGCTGACCTTCGGCGAAGATCGTGTCGAAGGCTAACGAACTCTTGCCGGAACCGGAAATGCCGGTAAGCACAACCAGTTTATCGCGGGGTATTTCGACGTTGATGTTCTTTAAATTATGTTCACGCGCACCGATAATGCGCAGATTATCCTGGCTCATTTTGTTATCGCTCCGGGCAATATTATATCAAATGTTCTATAAAAAATTTATTAGAGTTCTTCAAGGTCCTGGTTTTCCGTTTGAATTTTTCGGTTGATCAGGAAGTAGACCAGGAAACCGATCATAATCGGAATCCAGAAAGATAACAGGCGATAACCGAGGATAACCACCAACGCTATATCGCCGGGCACACCCTGGCTGGTAAAAAGCGCAGCCATGGAGGTTTCGATAACCCCCACGCCGCCCGGCACGATAAAAGCCATCTTGGCTAACAAAAGAGGCAAACCATAACCAGCAAAAAGCACTCCCGGTGAAATTTGGTAGCCAGCAGCAAGAAAGATCAGGTACATCGTCAGCAGGTCAAAACCATAATAACCAACTGTGCCCAAAAGTGGACGCAGCCAATTGCCATTCCCCATTCGCCTCCAGGCATTAAACATTATGTCCAGGCGAAGCTGAGTGGTTTCCGGGTTGTAGGGCTTGTTTCTGAAACGATTCCAATTCCAGAGCGCCCAATTTACCAGCTTAAAGGCTGTTTTTGGAAACGCCAACCCAACCAGGTAGCCGAACGAGAACAGAAGCAGCAAAGCGATAAAGATGGAATATTGGATTAACTGCCGTTGTGACAGGTGACCCGTAAACTGGAGGGTGAGAATCCCGGCGAGGGCGATCAGGGTTAAGGGAATGTTTGCCAGCATCGACGGCAGAAGCCCCGCGACCATCGCGTGAGATTTTCTGACCCCTTTTTTGGCGAAGAGCCCAAAGGTGGTCGCCGCGGCACCAATCCAACCACCAGCTACGATGCCAATGCTGTATGAGGCGGTAAAGATGGCAGTGCACTCGAGCACCGAAAGGTTATGCCCTTCGATATCGAGAACTGCTTTTAATGAAGAACCGTAGCTTAAATAAACCAGGACCTCCGAAACCACTGCTGCCAACACCAGCCACCAGACCATACCCTGCAGTACGGTGACTGCTTCGTTGATATCCAGCATCCGGGGCAGAATCAGGTTGACAGCCAGCCCAAGAACAACGATGACAATCAGGATCTGCCACGTTTTCTTCTTCTTTACTGGTGTAGTTTCTTCATTCGTTTCCATAGTTTTGCAACAACCCACATAAATTCACCGGAGCTCGCCGGTGATCGTGTGTTCCTATTTTAGTACTAAATCAAAAATGCACGTAAAACCTGGTGAAAGTACGGCGGTTCTCAATGTGAATGTATTTTGATCTGAAACGCAATATGCATTGTAATCGGAGGGGTGGGTCCAGGATGTAAGCAGGGAGCGGGGAACAGGGAGCAGGTTTTGTCATCCTGAGCCTCTTTTGCGAAGGATATTGTCGATTGGATGGTAAGATCCTTGTGAATTACACTTACGAAGTGATTGTCCCGTTCTGGCGGAGTGATGTTGTTGTAGGGAACGCGGCTTATCCCGTTCCGGCGAAGCCATCATTCGCGGATGGCATGGCAGCCGTCCCCTACAGCACATTCTTTTTTCACAGTACAATTAGAAAAATCCTCGTCGGAGGGAAAATGGAAACAACGCGTTCAGGATCAAACTCGGGGCAAATCAGGAAAATATCATCAAAAACCCGTATTCACTACGGTTTGGCAAGCCTGGGAATGGCTGTGGTCTCCGGTATTTATGCCGTGATGTTGACCATCTATTATCAGGATTACCTGGGGCTGGGGGCGAAGTGGATTGCGCTCGCCATGGGCATTTATGCAGTCTGGAATGCTTTCAACGACCCGATATTCGGGCAGATCACCGACCGCACCCGCAGCAAATGGGGCAGGCGCATCCCCTACCTGCGCTTTACCGCGCCGTTCTTCGCGCTGACTTTCAGCCTGGTCTGGTTTGCGCCGGAAAACGCGCCCGATGCCACCCAATTCGCCTGGATGCTCGTAACCATGCTGCTCTACGACACTACCTACACGATCCTGGGGCTGGTGCATGGTACGCTTTTGCCCGAGCTGAGCGAATCGGACCAGGAGCGCGGAAAGCTTTCAATCGTGTCCAGCCTGTTTGGTTTGCTGGGCACACTGATCGGCTTTTTGGTGCCGGATTTCTTTCGACCGAAAGCCGGGTCGATGGATGTTTCACTGTTTTCGCTGCAAATGTCCATGATTGCTGTTGGCGTGATCGCGGCTGCTTTGATAATTTTGTCTTCATACAAGATCAAAGAACGCAATGAGTTTAGCCTGGTCGACGAACCGCTGGATTGGTGGCTCGCGATAAAAAGTACGCTTACCAGCAAATCTTTCATTGTTTTCGTGATCGCAAACTTCATGAACACGTTTATGTTTTCCATCTGTATGGGAGCGGTTTATTACGTTGCCGATTACGTAATGCAGGCGGGAGTAATCCCGGTATTGGCAGCGCTGTTTATCCCCCTGACGATCGGCGTACCGCTGGTCCAGATTGTTTTGAAAAAAATGGAACCGGTGGTAGCCTTCCAGGCATACCTGGTTGTGTGTGGGCTTAGTTTGATCGTGCTCACATTTCTACCTGCTGATTTGATTCCGATAAGTATTGCCATTTTTGGATTTGGATACTCGGGAGTGCAGGTAATCAACTATTTGCTGCTTGGGCAGGTAATTGATGAAGACGAAGTCAACACCGGCGTACGGCGGGAAGGCTCGTATTATGGCGCCAACGCCTTGGTTACCAAACCCGCCCAATCGCTGGCGGTCACCATTACCGCTGCTGCCTTGGCAGCCGGGCAATTTGTCACCCGCGATTCCAACGCCGGCATAATTTTTTTGGATCAACCAGAGAGCGCGTTATTCGCTATCAGAGCGGTGATGGGTTTGATCCCGGGGGTGACCCTGCTGGTGGCTGCCGCAATTTTGATGGCATTTCCGCTAAGAGGCAAACGCCTGGCAGCGGTAAAAGCAGAGATTTTAAGAATGCATGCGGAAAAACATGAGAAGCTGGAAGCGATGGAAGATCAGTTAGCGCCGTAAGTGTTTTGTTAGAAACGCCACGAAAGAAACTTGTAAACGACCTGACATTGTACATGCATTCGGCAAACGGGGTTGCATTTTCTTATAATGAGCTCAACCATAAATTAGATAAGAAAGTTGAGAGAAAAATCATGCAACACAAAGAAGAATGGATGAAAACCCCCCTGGAGTTACCGGAACTCCCGTATGCCAAAGACGCTTTGGCACCCGTTATTTCTGAACAAACTATTGACTATCACTACGGCAAGCACCACAAAGCCTATTATGACACTACCAAAACGTTGGTGAAGGGTACCGAACTGGAAGGCGCATCGTTGGAAGAAATCGTTGAAGCCTCCGGCAAGGATCCCTCGATGAAGAAACTTTACAACAACGCTGCCCAGGCATGGAACCACAACCTTTATTGGAAGCAATTTGCCCCGGTTGGCAAGGGGAAAATGCCCGCAAAATTGGAAACCCTTTTCAAAGAGAATTTCGGAAGCGTTGAGGATTTCAAGAAGAAAATGGTTGAAGAAGGCGTGGCTCGCTTTGGAAGCGGCTGGGCATGGCTGGTGGTAGACGACGGAAAACTGGATGTCTACTCGACGCCTAATGGCGACAACCCATGGAAAGACGGCAAATTCCCCGTGTTTGGGCTGGATGTGTGGGAACATGCGTATTACCTGGATTATCAGAACCTGCGCAAAAAGCATCTTGAAGAAGTGCTTGATAAGATTGTAAACTGGGACTATGTATTGGAATTGATCGACAGGTATATCGGTCAGTAAACGAATAGAATTGTTATCAAAAAGTCGGCTGTTTAGCCGGCTTTTTTTGTTTCGGGGAGCTGGGAAGCAGGGAGCGGAGACCAGCAACCCCCTCTTTAGAGGGGGGCAGGGGGTGAGAGGGGTGCAGGAGGGTGGTCATCCTGCCTGACGACACACAACCTACTTCGTAATGATCTTAACTTTCCGATTGACAAGATCCTTCGCAAAAGAGGCTCAGGATGACAAAATTAAGGACGAGATTCTTCGCAAAAAGGGCTCAGAGCCGGCTTTTTTGTTTCGGGGAGCGGGGAGAGGAAACCAGCAACCCCCTCTTTAGAGGGGGGCAGGGGGGTGAGAGGGGTGCAGGTGGGTGGTCATCCTACCTGACGACACAAAACGTACTTCGTAATGATCTTAACTTTCCGATTGACAAGATCCTTCGCAAAAGAGGCTC
>ENA-UOOK01006924-UOOK01006924.1-fermentation-metagenome-genome-assembly--contig:-NODE-6924-length-10573-cov-7.054003_pt1 | contig 10573 bp, 8 predicted proteins | sample MGYA00245777_ERZ724023 | MGnify/ENA primary metagenome ERZ724023 (study PRJEB28704, sample SAMN03018312) | fermentation metagenome | biome: anthropogenic terrestrial biome; feature: soil; material... | reverse complement strand
CGGAAGAAAGAATGTATGAAGTCCTGTATCAGACACAGATGATTGGAGGTTAAGAGCTATGGCAAATAAGAAAAACAAGGTCAAGTTTGGCCTGAAGAACTGTCACTACGCCATTGCTACGCTTGCCGAGGATGGAACGGTAACCTTTGGAACGCCGGTAGCGATGCCCGGCGCGGTATCGCTTTCTCTTGATGCGGAAGGCGATAATGATCCGTTCTATGCGGACGATTCCGTGTACTACATGATCTCGAACAACAACGGATATTCCGGCGACTTCGAGCTTGCTCTGATTCCAGAGAGTTTTCTTACGGATGTCATGCATGAGACGGAGGATGCCAACGGCGTCATTGTAGAAAACAAGGATGTGGAGCCGGAGCACTTTGCGCTTCTCTTTGAGTTTTCCGGAGACCAGAGAAAGATCCGTCACTGCATGTACTACTGCAGTGCGACGCGTCCGTCCGTTACCGGAAGCACGAAGGAGGACTCAACCGAAGTGCAGACTGAGACGCTTTCTCTTACTGCATCGCCGCTTCCTTCTGGAATTGTGAAGGTGAAGACGGGCACGAACACGACCGATACCGTGTACAACGCATGGTACGACAAGGTCTATGAGCCTTCGGCCAGCGCAACATCTTCATCCACGAGCAGCACGAGCGAGTGAGGTGAGCAGAAATGGCAGTGACAAAAACAATTGACGTTGATGGGAAGCTGGTGACGTTTCGAGCGTCCGCCGCAATCCCGAGACTCTACCGAAACAAGTTCCACCGGGACATCTACCGTGATCTAAACGAGCTGCAGAAAGGTATCGATGATAACAACGCCGAGAATTCCAGTCTCGATACATTCAGCCTCGAGCTTTTCGAGAACATTGCGTGGCTCATGGCAAAGCACGCAGATAAGACCGTGCCGGACATCCCGGAGGAATGGCTGGACGAGTTCAATACATTCTCGATCTACGAGATACTTCCGCAGATCATTGAGCTGTGGGGGCTTAATGTCGAACAGCAGGTTGAGTCTAAAAAAAACCTCATGAAACAGAGCGGAAAATGACGACACCGCTTTTTCTGCTTCGCTGCGTACAGATCGGACTTCATATCTCGGAGCTTGATCTCCTTACCATCGGCACTGTCAATGACATGTATGCCGAGATGGGTAACGACGACTATGACTACGCCGAGATCGCAACGCAGGAGCAGATGGACCGATTCTAAGAGAAAGGAAGACGCCTCATGGCTGACAGAGTAAAAGGAATCACAGTTGAAATCGGCGGAGATACCACTGGTCTGTCCAAGGCGCTCTCCGGCGTCAACAAGGAAATCAGAAGCACCCAGACACAGCTCAAGGATGTCAATAAGCTTCTCAAACTGGACCCGTCGAACACGACACTTCTCGAACAGAAACAGAAGCTCCTTCAGACAGCGATCACCGAAACCAAGGATAAGCTCACGCAGCTGAAATCCGTGCAGGACCAGATGGATGCTGGACTAAAGAACGGTACCGTCACCCAGCAGCAATACGATGCATGGCAGCGTGAGATCGTAGCGACCGAGCAGGAGCTTAAGAGCTTGGAGGAGCAGGCCAAGAATACGGATTCCAGCATTGCGGCCACTTTGAAGCAGACAGGTTCCAAGATGCAGGAGGTCGGCGGCAAGATCAGCGGCGTTGGGGAATCACTCTCCAAAGGGGTGACTGCACCGATTGCAGCGATTGGGGCAGCCTCTCTTGCAGCTTTCAGCGAAGTAGATTCCGGACTTGATATCGTTGAACAGAAAACCGGTGCGACCGGTGATGCACTTGAAGGAATGCAGCAGAGCGTCAAGAACCTTGCAACTCAGATCCCGACGGACTTTGAGACAGCCGGCGCTGCGGTCGGCGAGGTCAACACGCGATTCGGACTCACTGGGCAGGCGCTTGAGGATCTGTCCGGCAAATTCATCAAGTTCGCTCAGCTCAACGATACGGACGTATCCACTTCTGTTGACAATGTTTCTTCCGTCCTGAATGCTTTCGGGCAGTCAACGGATGACGCTGGCGATCTTCTTGACGCGCTCAATGCTACCGGACAGGCGACCGGAATCTCCATGGACACGCTGGCAAACGACCTGTCGCAGAATGCTGCACAGTTCAAGGAGATGGGGCTGACTGCTCAACAGGCTGCGGGTTTTATGGGCATGGTCGAGATGTCCGGCCTTGACACCTCCACTGCAATGGCTGGACTTAAAAAGGCTATGAAAAACGCGGCGGACGACGGTATGACTCTGGACGATGCGCTGAAGGGCTTTTCCGAAACGATGAACTCCAACAAATCGGACACCGAGAAGCTGCAGGCCGCCTACGACCTGTTTGGAAGCAAGGCGGGCGCATCCATCTACAACGCCGTGCAGAGCGGGAAGCTCAACCTAGACGATCTGTCTGGCACACTCGGCGACTTCTCCGGAAGCGTTGAGAACACTTTCAACGAGACGCTCGATCCGATCGACCAGTTTCAGATGACTCTGAACTCCCTGAAGGAAGTGGGGGCAGACATCGGAAACTCACTCGCGACGGTTCTCAAGCCGGTTCTGCAGGATATATCCGCTGTGCTTCAGAAGTTCGCGGATATCTGGAACTCAGTCCCAGGACCCGTGCAGGAGACCATCGTAAAAATCGCGCTGATTGCTGCGGCTGTGGGACCTGTGCTCATTGTCATCGGAAAGCTGATCACATCGGTGGGAACGATTCTCACTGTCATCCCGAAGATCACATCGGCCATCACTGCGGTGAAGACTGTCATGAAGGGGCTTAATGCAACGATGGCAGCAAATCCGATCGGGCTAATCATTACTGCCATCGGGCTTCTCGTCGCTACATTCATCTACCTCTGGAATAACTGCGAGAGTTTCCGGAATTTCTGGATCAGCCTCTGGGATAACATCAGGGAAGTCGCGGTCACGGTATTTACGGCAATCAAAGATTTCTTTGTCACGATCTGGGAAGCCATCAAGTCTGTGTTTACGTCTGCAGTGAATGGAATTAGCACTTTCCTTTCCGGTGCATGGAATGGCATAAAGACAGTCGTCGAGACGGTCATGAACGCCATCCGCACCGTGATCCAGACAATATGGAATGGAATCAAATCGTTCTTCACGACTATTTTCTCAGCCATCCAGATGGTTGTAACGACATATTTCAATATCTACAAGACAATCATCACAACGGTTCTTACGGCAATCCAGACGGTTGTAACAACGATCTGGAACGCGATCAAGACCATGATCGCCACTGTCGTGACGGCAATCGGCACCGCCGTATCTTCCGCATGGAATGCCATCAAGACTGCGACCAGCACGATTTTCAATGGCGTGAAATCCGTTGTGACATCGATCTGGAACGGTATCAAGTCTGCCGTGATGTCCGTCGTGAATGCGATGAAAAGCGGCATCACCGGCGCGTTCAACGCCATAAGGAGCACGATTTCCGGAATCCTGAATGGTATTAAGAGCACGTTTTCTTCTGTGTTTAACAGCATCTGGAGCTTTGTATCCGGCATCGTGAATAAACTGAAGGGCGTATTCAACTTCAAGTGGAGTCTGCCGAAGATTAAGCTTCCGCATTTCTCTGTATCCGGCAAGTTCAGTCTGAACCCGCCGAGCATTCCGCATTTCTCCGTCTCCTGGTACAAGAAGGCGATGGAAGGCGGCATGATCTTAAAGGATGCGACGATCTTCGGACAGTCGGGCGGCACACTTCTTGGCGGAGGAGAAGCAGGGCCGGAAGCGGTCGTCGGGGTAAGTTCTCTTTCTTCCATGATTAAGGATGCTGTGAGAGACGCTTCTTCTGCTGATAACAGGCCGCTGATTAATATCGAAACGATGAGCATCCGGAGCGACGATGACATCCGGAGAATATCGCAGCAGTTAAATACCTTGCTTGTGGGCAGCCGGAGAGCGAAAGGAACGGTGATCTGATGGGATTTCAATTTAACGGCAGAACATCGCAGAGCTTCGGCCTTGCGACACGCATCACAAAAGAATACCGCATGCCGGACTTTACGAATAACACAGTCACTGTTCCCGGGCGCGAGGGGGTATTTGACTTTGGAGAGACAGGCGGTGCAAGAACGATTGAGATCTCCTGCTTCATTCCGCCCGGCAAATCAGATGAGGACTTCCTTTCCAGAAAGGACGATGTTATTGCATGGCTTTCTCCGGAAAGCGGTCTGTGCGATCTGATCCTGGATAAGGAGCCGGGACGGGTATATAAGGCGCGGCTGGACAGCGGCTTCTCTTTTGACAAGGCGGTCCGCAATTCCTGCACGTTTGATCTTTCCTTCTTTTGCCCGGACCCCTATGCCTACGCTGAAAACGATGAGGTATATGCGTTTACAGAGCCGGGTGAAGTGACTCTGACACGCTCGCTTGGCAATATGCCGTCTCTTCCGGAATATCAGCTGACTGCCGATCTTGCTAAAGGGAAAAGCGCAGTGATTGCAACAAACGGCAGCACGCTTACAGTCAACGGGCCGTTGGATAAAGAAGAAGTTCTCGTCATTGATTCCTCACTTATGACAGCAAAGGTGACGGACAGCAGCGGGAATGTTCTTCGGAACGGGCTGCCGCTGCTGTCTAATCTGAACTTTCCGGAGCTGAATCCGGGAGAGAACACGCTTTCTATTGATGCAGATAGCAGTACGGAAAGGACGGCCGGAACGCTTTCTTCTCAGGATGCTTTTACCGGTCAGATTCCTTCTTTCTGGGGAGCTGACGGGCTGTGGCGGTTCAACGAGTCAGAACCGGACTACGATACCTGCGCAGCGGATTCTTCCGGAAAGAGCAGAAAGGCAGCGATCAGCGGATGGAGCGGCACGACCGCTTCGTTTCCGACAGGACATCTGGGACGGTCCTTCCGGATGAACATCAATAGTCCGTCTACAGAGAAAACCTATCTTAAGGTCACGAATGACGGAACGATATTTTCCTCCCTGGGAAAGACGATCGCCGTCGGCGGTTGGTTTTATCCGACAACTTATTCAGTCGGAAATACCTTCTGCCCACTTTTTAATACGCGATATGGACCAGGCCAGCCGATTTTCTACCTTTCGCTTTTGTCCGGAAAACCAAGAATCATGCTTTATGACGTATCCGGCACACTGATTCTGGATCAGTCATTCACACCGAGCTTTACCCTTTCCAACGGCGAGTGGTACTTTATTGCCTGCATCATTAAGACGGAAGCAAAGAGCGCTCAGTATTTTCTTGGGCGAAGAAGCACGGGTGAAACATGGAAGTCGGATGCGGTGACATTTTCCGGAACGCTGAATGCTTCCTGCACGGCGGACCTCATCTGGGGCATGCACGCGGACTCTTACTGGTACGCTGGAAACTTTGACGACTGGTTTCTAAACTGTGATTCGTCCCTGTCTGTGGATGACATTGCCGACTGGTTCAAGAAGTCGCTGACAGCAAACGCGGCGGATAATGGGGTCGATGTAGATGGCCTTTCCACAGAAGATGCCGTGATGCTTAAAGCGTCTAGCTCGATCTATCCGGAAAGCGGTGTGCTCACAACAGTAGCTGCCAATTATGGCATCGAGGGAACATGCTTTGTGTCAGCCGATGCGGATATGCCAGATGGAACGGCGGTTTCCATCGAGACATCTACATCGGATGACTTGTCGACCTGGAGCGACTTTACGGCTCTTGGCGAAAACGGCGAGGTGCTTTCAGAAAACGCTACCTATATACGATTCCAGGTAACGCTTACGACAACGGATACATCAAAGACGCCGGTTCTTCACGCTATCAATATGAAGGTGCCTGGAGAGTCGGCCTTTAAGAAGCTGATTGTAAAGGCGCATAGCAGATGGAGGTGATGACGGTGGCTGATATAAAACTCGTCGTGCTGGATACGGACGGGAACGCGGAGGCTGTTCTTGAAAATGCCTATGACGTCATTGTTACCGGTGAGATCAACGGCATCGACACGCTGGAATTTAATATTCCCTTCCGGGACAGCAAGAGAAGCTATCTTGATAATGAAAAACAGATTCGTGCAGGCGATGAGACCTACCGCATCCGGACAATTATAGATGAAAAGAATGAGCAGGGCGCGGCGATTACGTCCGTCTATGCCGAGGCAGCTTTCTATGATCTTGGCTTTTCGGTGAGAAAGACAGAGCAGAGCTTCAATGCGGATACCGCTGACGTGCCGATGGCATATGCGCTCCAGGATACGGGCTGGACGATTGGAACGGTCAATGTCCGCACGAGGCGCACCTGGACATCCACGGAGAAAAACGCACTGGCGGTCCTTAGGAAGGTGCAGGATCTCCACGGCGGTGATCTTATCTTTGACAATGCGAATAGGACCGTGAGCCTTCTCACTTTCAGCGGCACAGATTCCGGAGCACTCTTCTGCTACAGGAAGAACATGAAGTCTATCAAGAAGGTCGTGGATACGCAGAGCCTGATCACAAGACTTTATGCCTATGGGAAGGACGGCATGACGTTTGCCAGCATCAATGACGGCAAGGAATATGTCGAGGATACTTCCTATACGAATGAGGTACGGGTATCCACACTGGACTGCTCGAACTTTACAAATCCGTACCAGATGCTGGAATATGCCAACATGCGTCTAGCCGATTATGCGGCACCGCGGGTTTCCTACGTCCTGAATGCGATGGACCTGTCGGTTCTTACCGGGTATGAGCATGAGTCATGGAAGCTTGGCGACATCGTGACGGTGAAGGACGACGAGCTGAACCTTTCCGTAAAGACCAGGATTGTGCGACGCGAATACAACCTGCTGGAGCCGTGGAATACAGTGCTTGAACTTTCCACGACGCTTCGTGAGCTCGGCGACTCTTCTTCGCAGTGGGACGCGGCAGCTGATACGCTGGCCAGCACCAATCTTGTCGACAGCCAGGAGATGAAGGATCTGGTTCCGTTCAACCATCTGAGGAACTCAAGAGCCGATTCTGGATTCTCTTACTGGGAGAATTCCGGATTTGAGATTGACACGGAAAACGGTGTCTCCGGAACAGCGTCTTTTAAATGCGAAGGAGCGCTTGATGCAACAAAGAGCCTCGCGCAGACGGTTACGCCTGCCAATAGGGACAGCTATACCATCTCCTGCCAGATCGCTTCTGACGATCTGAAAGCCGGCGAGAACGGTCAAGTGGGAATCGAGGTCATGATTGAGTATGAGGATGGAACGACGGAGACACGCTTCGTTGATCTGCTGTAAGGAGGGATGACAGGTGGCTTCATTTACTCATGCGGCGCAGTCCTTTTCACCATCGAACGGCCGCGTCAAGAAAATTCAGATCAGAGTCTGTGTAACGGACTGTACCGGAACCATCTATATCACCGATCTCCTTCTTCAGGGAGGCTCGATTGCAACCGGATGGGTCGGACACGTCAGCGAGATCAAGTGGACCGAGGACGGTGATTAAGATGCCGACCTTTACACGTTTCTCAGAGACCATTGATAAGAAACAGAAAAAGCGTGTGGTGAATATCACGGTAAAGCCGATGGTCACGGACTGTGAAGGCACAATCTGGATCACGGACATGATGCTGCAGGAAGGCGATCGGCTTTCTGGATATGTTATCCATACAGAGAAGGCGCTGAAAAAGTATGATACCGGTGATGAATACGCAGTATCCGGAAAACGCTTCTACAACGGCATCGTTAGAGGTTCCGCGACCTGCATTATTTTCAATCTCGGGAAGACAACAACCGGTCTTGATTGGAAGATCACACCAAAGCAGGACATGGTGGCGGGAAGCATCAGCCTTGCTCTTGGAGAAGGCGCGCATAAGGCAACCTTCACCGATGCTGCAGCAACGGGTGATGAATTATCCCTTCTGGCATCCACAAGAGAATGTCTGAAAAACGGTGTGGCTGCTTCAAAGGACGGCTTTTTCCAGTACTCAGCTGCCGGTGACAGTAAGCATCCGGTGATAGTCGAGGACAAGAAGTCCGCCAGACTATATGTAGAATTTCAGGAAACAGAGGATGGTGATCTCCTATGAGCCTTGATGTCTTAAAGGGACGAAAATGTATGGTGTGGACGTTTATGGGAAACACCAGAATGTACACAGCACTAAAAAATTATGGAGACCGCCTGTCACAGGTAGGTCTCTTTTCTTTTAAGGTGGACGCTACCGGGACAATTACGGAATCCGGCGTGGCGATTTCTGACATGTTGACATACATCAATAAATATCCGCATATCACATGGCTCCTGACCGTCCGGAATGACGGAACGTCCAGCGTATTTACTGCCTTAAGAGAAAACACAAACGGCGCGCAGGATAGGTTTCTGACGGAGCTTGTGCGGATCATGGAGAAATATCCGTGGTGCGCAGGCGTCGACATCGATCTTGAGCGGGGCGGCGACTACTCCACGCACGCCAAGTCCACCGCTATGTTCCGGAACATCTGGAATGCTGTCAAAGCTTACGACAGCTCAAAGAAGGTCAACATCTGCCTTCCTGGTATGAATGCAGTCAATGGTTCCGTCGGTGGAGAGAACTGGTGCGTCTATGCAGATCTGAATGCATACTGCGACACTGCCTCCATCATGAGCTATGGCATGGCGTGGGCGGGTTCTGCTCCAGGACCAGTCAGTCCGCGTGACTGGCTGGAAGGCATTTATAACTACGCTTCAAAAGTGATGACGCCGGATAAGGTGTTCCTGGGACTTCCGGCTTACGGATGGAACTGGCAGATCTACGATACACCTGAGAATCTTGGCGAGACCTACCGCGGAGTCTCCAATACCTACTACGCGGCAAAAAACTGGATGACAGGTAAATATAACTTCACTGACGACAGCCCGCCGCAGCCGTTCATTCCGATCCTTGCGTACTGGGACGACTACAACAAGGTGCCGTATGCCTTTCCGCAGGTCTACGACTTCATGGAAGGAAAAGACGCGAGTGGCATTGAATATCCGCAGCTCAACGGGACGTATAACAGGCGGCATTATCTGACAGCTTACAGCAAACAGCAGCATATATCCTTCGGTACGATCTATGTGGATAGGGATGGAAAGCCTGACAGTTATTCCGGGATTGTATCTTCCAATAACGGTGTCGCGGTTCTTGGCGATGAAGGAAAGGCAACCTATAACTTCACCATCTCATCAGCAGGAACGTATGACATCGCCGTCCGGATTGGATATCCATTCTGGGATAAGAATGGCATCTATATCTCGATTGACGGAACACAGAAGCATTTCACGGAGTCAAGACTCTGGTGGCCGTACTGGAGAAGCACGTTCTGGGCATCATTATCTGACGGCATCCATCTCTCTGCAGGGAGGCATATCATTACGATCTCGCTCGATGTGAAAGGCGTCCAGTTCTATGGCTTTCGGGTATGCTCGGCATTTTCCGAGGAGCCGTGGGCGGGAAGCGCGGCCTTTACGCTGTCGCCGAGAAAGTTCATCGATGTGGACGGTAATGAATGCCAGCCGGATAAGGGATTCCGTCTTACCTGCGAGATGCTTCGGAGAAAGCCGGACTCGGCGCTTGTCTGGTATGAGGACTTTGAGGATTATGGCATTCTTGATACTGGCTACTATAAGACACTGTCCGGTTCCTGGAAGATCTGGCGGTCGGATGAATATTCCGAAAGCCGTGTGTATTCCCAGCTTGAGGGAAGCGGCCAGTTTGCTTGGAACTACGACGGCTTTTCTGATGTGCATCTGAGGACGCGTCTAGCGATTCCGGAAGGAAGCACTGGAAGAGCCGGCATCTTCTGCGGCAGCCTGTTCTGCTGTATCAACTACGACAGTCAGGCTGTGGAACTCTGGAACGGCAGCACAAAGATCGGAAGCTACAGCCAGACGATCAGCCGGACAAGGTCAGCAGATTTAAGAAGCGATCCGACTATGTACACGGTCGAGATGCGCATTCGCGGAAGCACGGTGCGTGTCTATTCCGGCGCGTCCTATACGCTTCGATTCAAGGTCGCTGTCAGCGGTTTTACCGGAGGCACGGCGGGATATCAGTCAGATAACCGATCAGTTTGCGAGCTTCTTCGCATGGGCGATGCCTGGACCTATGAGCCGTATGAACGATTTGATGTTACCTTTCCGGACGGGTCTGTGACGCAGTATGGAAGGATTAGCCGGTCAAATGTCACCTGGGATGATGAATTTCAGGTGTTCACGGTGACGTCGGATATCGAGGAGAGCGAGACAAGATCGAAATCCATCTCGATGGACTATGAATTTTACCATTCCGGACTTCTAAAACTCGAATGCGGAAAGGACTACTCGGTTACGGTTACGCCGAAGGACATCAACATCTGGACGGCGAGGCTGTTTCTTGGTGATGCGGATGGTTTTTCCATTCTCTACTACCAGGACGTCGACTCGCTCGTCTACTGGGCGAATCAGGCTGCCTACCGATGGGGACTTCGCGGAATTGCGATCTGGTCGCTCGGACAGGAAGATATGCGTCTCTGGGAGGCGCTTCCAAAACAGACATAAAAGTATATACGGCTTTGCTTTCGGGGCTGTCTGCAATAACGCAGGCGGCCTTTCTTTATGCATGAAGGGAGGAATTTGGCATGAAAG
>ENA-UOOK01006918-UOOK01006918.1-fermentation-metagenome-genome-assembly--contig:-NODE-6918-length-10579-cov-17.650988_pt1 | contig 10579 bp, 10 predicted proteins | sample MGYA00245777_ERZ724023 | MGnify/ENA primary metagenome ERZ724023 (study PRJEB28704, sample SAMN03018312) | fermentation metagenome | biome: anthropogenic terrestrial biome; feature: soil... | reverse complement strand
CATGAATTATTTCTTTGATGAATATGATGATCTTAATCAAGTTGTCAGAAAAGGTGAACGAAAAAAAATAAAGATGAAAAAAGCAAGCAGGGTATATGAGCTTTTAAGTCCTGATTTGAAAAAGCAAATTGAAATGCTTTGGATAGAAATCGAGCCGGGTCAATCCAATTTTGAAGAACTTATAAGTCATGATGGAGAAGAGTGTGGAGTGGTTCTGAAGGGAACACTAAGAGTGTTATCCGGAGATAATATATATGACCTTAATGAAGGCGACAGTCTATATCTTGACAGCACTATTCCACACAGATATATTAATATGGGAAATGAGTTGTCTATATCAGTATGGGCAATGGTTCCTCCAAGTTTTTAGCTGTTTAAGAAACCGTAGTAACCTCTGTAAATATTTCCTTTTGAGTGAGTTAGTATAAAATAGATGTTGAAAAAAACGTTGACATTTATTTTTTTTATGATATACTTTCATTAAATTCACTATAGTGAATTTAATTCACGATAGTGTAATATCTTAAATCAGCTGGCAATAATCCGGTTGAAATAATTATTTAGGAGGAAAATGTATGTCAAATTCTTTAGTAAGCCCGGATAATACATGGGTTTTGTGGGCATTTATAGTAGGATGGGCTGCGTTCAGCATTTATCTTGAGCAAAAATACACATGGGCGGCAAAAGTGTCTGGCGCTATTATCGGATTGATAGGTGCCATGGCTTTATCAAATTTAAATATAATTCCTTTGGAATCTCCCGTATATGATACGATTTGGGATTATGTTGTTCCATTAGCTATTCCTTTACTATTGCTTCAATGTAATATAAAAAAGATATGGAAAGAAAGCGGCAGGATGTTGTTGATCTTTCTAATAGGCTCTGTTGGAACCATGGCAGGAGCGTTAATTGGATTTGTTTTGTTAAAAAACCATATACCTCATTTAGCAGAAATATCGGGTATGATGACCGGCTCATATATTGGCGGAGGTGTAAATTTTGTTGCTGTATCAAGTGCGTTTAGTGTACCTGGAGAGCTGGTTTCAGCAACGGTTGTTGCTGATAACCTCCTTATGGCACTATATTTTCTGACGCTGATAACAATTCCTAGCATAAAGTTTTTCAGGAAACATTTCAGACATCCCTATGTGGATAAAGTTGAAAGTATGGAAGTAAAAGAAGATGAAACAAATGCTGCAGCTTATTGGAAAGGTAAGGAAATATCTTTAAAAGACATTGCATTTGCTGTTGCAACAAGCTTCATAGTAGTAGCAGTATCCAGAGGAATCGCGGACTTTTTTACTGCTGTTATACCAAAAAGCAATTTTATAATGACATTACTGAATGCACTGCTTGGCAACCAATATTTAATAATTACTACTGTTACTATGATTCTTGCAACATTTTTACCAAACTTCTTTGGGAACATCAATGGTTCTCAGGAAATAGGTACGTTCCTCATTTATTTGTTTTTCGTAGTAATAGGAGTTCCGGCTTCAATACCATTGATTATCAAGAATTCCCCGTTGCTATTACTTTTCTGCGGAATAGTAGTTCTGGTTAATATGGCAGTAAGCTTTGGAATCGGAAAATTGTTAAATTATAGTGTTGAGGAAATAATAGTGGCTTCAAATGCTAATATAGGAGGACCTACAACAGCAACTGCCATGGCAATATCAAAGGGCTGGACTGACTTGGTGGCTCCGGCTATGCTTATTGGAGTGTTTGGGTACGGAATTGGAACTTATCTTGGGTTGATTATAGGGAACCTGCTACTATAAGGAGGGAATTAATGATTTTTGACGGACATTCAGATATTTGGACAGATGTAACACAACGAACCTTAAAGGGTGAAAATAATATATTAAAAAAATATCACTTAGACAAATTAAGAAAGGGACAGATAGAAGGAAGTATATTTGTTATATGGATAGACCCTCCGTATACGAAGGACCCCTATGCCAGGTCATTGCAATTTGTTGATTCAATAAAAAAAGAACTGGAATATTGCAAGGATACGGTCATGATAGTCAGGTCTTATGAGGACATTGCAAAAGCATTGGCGGAAAATAAATTTTATATTTTAATAGGCCTGGAAGGATTAAGTAGCATTGGTGAAAATTTAGACATGATTGACTTTTTCTATGATTTTGGAGCGAGACATGCAAGTCTTACCTGGAATGAAGAAAATGCTCTTGCAACGGGAGCACAGGGAAATGCTGACAGAGGGCTGACAGAGCTTGGCAAAAAGGCGGTAAAGAAGATTAATCAGAAGAATATGCTGATGGATGTATCGCACTTAAATGATAAATCATTCTGGGATGTAGTAAACGTGACAGACAAGCCCATAATTGCTTCTCACTCAAATTGCAGGGCATTATGTGATGTTCCCAGGAACCTGAGTGATGACCAGCTCAAAAAAATCGCCGAGACCGGCGGGCTTGTTGGTATAAATTCATTTAATGAGTTTGTCCATAAAGACAAGGAGAAACAAACGATTGAAATGCTTGCCCAGCATGTTGTCCACATGGCAGAGGTTATTGGAACTGACCATATAGGAATAGGTATGGATTATTGCGACTTCTTAGATGGCAGTGCAATGAGCAGCTTCAGTTCCCAGGAAACTTCATACACGCTTGGACTGGAGGATGCGTCAAAGACGTATAACATAATTACCGAATTGGAGAAGGTCGGCTTTTCCAAGGAAGAGATTGAAAAGATAGCATATAAAAATTTCCACAGTATGATAAAGGAAATAATAAAATAATATGCAAGTTTAAAAAAAGCATGGAAGACATCTGTAATTACTGACTTCCATGCTTTTTTGATTTTTAATCAGTGATGAACATGAAGCAAGTGCCTTTTATCCTTCATAACATCCTCAAAAATATTTCTTGCAATATAATTGTCATCTGAGCTCTTTATCTGACTTGTTTTATCAATATTATAAAGCCCCTTGGCTCTTTGCAGCCTGGTTTCTCTTGTAATATATTTTGGAGTGGGCTGTCCGCCTCCGGCAACACAGCCTCCGGTACATGCCATTACTTCTATCAAGTCATACTGTCTTTCTCCGCTTTTAATTTGTTTAATGAGCATGTCTGCATTTTTTAACCCATGAACTACTGCTATACGGATTTCGCTTCCGTCAACATTCACAGAAGCTTCCTTAACAGAATCAAGTCCCCTTACGCTGTTAAAGATTATTTCACAGTCATCTTTTCCGTACTTGTTCTTTAAAATTTTTCTGAGCACAGCTTCTGTTACTCCTCCGGTTGTCCCAAAGATAACTCCAGCTCCCGAACCGATTCCGAAAGGCATATCCATAGCTTCTTCTTCAATTTCGTCAAAATTAATGCCTATTTCTTCAATCATAAGTGCAAGCTCCTGGGTTGTAATTACCAGGTCGATTTCCTTTTCGCCTTCATGAATAAATTCCGGTCTTGAGGCTTCTGCCTTTTTTGCGGTACAAGGCATAACCGATATGATGAATGTGTCTCTTCCGTCCTCTAAGTCCTTTTCTCTGTAGAACTCTCTAAGCACTGTTCCAAACATTTGCTGGGGAGATTTGCACGAAGAAATATTTTTTACTATTTCCGGATATTTATTTTCTGCAAATTTAACCCATCCCGGACAACAAGAGGTAAATAAAGGTAGATTTTCTCCTTTTGAATATCTTTCTAAAAACTCGTTGCTTTCTTCTATAACAGTAAGGTCGGCAGATAACGTGGTATCGTAAACTTCTTCAGCTCCGAGTTTTTTTAAAACAGCAACAATTTTTCCTGTTGAAACCTCTCCCGGTTTTTTGCCGAATTCTTCACCTAATGCAACTCGTACTGCCGGTGCAATTTGTACAATAACTCTTTTACTCTTGTCATAGAGAGCATTCCACGCCTTTTCGGTTTCATTTTTTATTATTATGGCTCCTGTTGGACATACTATTCTGCATTGTCCGCAGTTTACGCAGTTGGTTTCTGCCAATTTTTTATTAAATGCCGGCTTAATAATTACTTCAGAACCTCTGTCCACAAATCCAAGAGCTCCAACGCCTTGTATTTCCTCACACACCATTACACAGTCACCACATTTTATACACTTGTTCGGATTTCTGATAATACTTGGACTGGAACTGTCTATCTCATGCTCCTGAACAGACTGGGTAAACCTGTTATTTGAAAGACCGTATCTTTTTGCTAATGTCTGCAGCTGGCATTTTCCCGTTCGTTCACATGCGGTGCAGTCCTTGTCATGGCTTGAAAGTAAAAGTTCCAGAATCATTTTCCTATATTTTCTTATTCGTGGTGAATTTGTGTATATTTCTAAGCCATCTCTTGGTTTTTCAGAGCATGTTGCAATTATTTCTCCTCTGCTTGTTTCAACAGAGCACATTCTGCACGCACCATAAATACTCAGCTCTGAATGATAACAGAACGTCGGCAGGTCAATGCCTGAGTCTCTTATAACGCTTAAAATATTTTTTTGGCCGGTAAAGGGTATTTTCCTGCCGTCAATTATCATAGTTCCGCTCATGCTATACCTCCCTGATTGCGTGGAATGTACATGATTCTATACATGCACCACATTTAATACACTTAATTTTATCAATTACAAAAGGTTCCTTAATTTTACCGCTTATTGCATTAACCGGACAGTTTCTTGCACATTTTGAGCATCCTCTGCAAAGTTGTTCATCTATTTCGTAGGACATTAAGCCCTTGCACTGTTTGGCGGGACACACCTTGTCAACAACATGGGCAAGATATTCATCATAGAAATGTTCCAATGTGCTTAAAACAGGATTTGCGGCAGTCTTACCCAATCCGCACAAGGCAGTGTTTTTGACGGTTTCCGCAATTTCCTTAAGCAGATCAAGATCTTCAACCGTTCCGTTACCGGCAACTATTTTTTCTAATATTTCCAGCATTCTCTTTGTTCCTTCACGGCAGGGGATGCACTTACCGCAGGATTCCCTCTGTGTGAAGCTCATAAAAAACCTTGCTACCTCCACCATGCAGGTGTCCTCGTTCATGACAACCATACCGCCGGAACCTATCATCGCCCCGACTTTTTTCAGGGAATCAAAGCTTAGAGGAAGGTCAAGATGTTTTTCAACGAATGTAAGACATCCTCCGGAAGGACCACCTATTTGTACTGCTTTAAACTTCTTTCCGTCAGGAATTCCTCCGCCTATATCAAAGATGACCTCTCTTATAGTGGTACCCATGGGAACTTCAATCAAACCTGTGTTTACAACATTTCCGGTAAGTGCAAAAGCCTTTGTTCCGGGGCTGTCCTTTGTGCCTAATTTTTTATATTCATCTATTCCTGCATTAATGATGTAGGGTACATTAGCAAATGTTTCAACGTTGTTTAAAACGGTAGGGCAGTTAAAAAGGCCTTGCTCAACAGTCCTTGGAGGTTTAACGCGGGGCATTCCCCTTTCGCCCTCTATCGATGCCGTAAGTGCACTTCCTTCACCGCATACGAAAGCACCTGCTCCCTTGTTTATATGGAGTTTAAAGTCAAAGCCTGAGTCTAAGATGTTCTCACCCAGCAAACCGATTTCCTCAGCCTGTGAGATGGCTATTCTTAAACGCTCCACGGCTAAAGGATATTCAGCTCTCACATAAATATATCCTGTGTGCGCTCCTGTGGCATATCCTGCAATTGCCATTCCTTCAATAATCTTGTGAGGGTCGCCTTCCATTATGCTTCTGTCCATAAAAGCTCCGGGGTCACCCTCATCACCGTTACAGACAACATATTTTACAGGGTTTTGTTGAGCCAAAACCTGTCCCCATTTTTTGCCAGTGGGATAACCGCCGCCGCCGCGCCCTCTTAAGCCGGAATCCTGTATGATTTTGCAGACATCCTTTGGATCCATAGTTGAAAGGACTTTTGAAAGAGCCTTGTAGCCTCCTCTTCCAATACATTCCTGAATATGCTCAGCATCCATATGTCCGCAATTTTCTAACACCAGTCTTGTCTGTTTTTGATAGAAGGGTATTTCTTCCTGCTTTTTAAACACGGTGCCATTACTATGATACATTAATCTTTCCACAGGCACGCCATTTAAGACAGTATTATTGAATATATCAAGACAGTCAGACAACTTGACTTTTAAATACAAATAATTGTAAGGTTCTATCCTTACAAGAGGTCCTGCTTCGCAAAAGCCATGACATCCGCTTTTTTTAACGCTTATTACTTCTGATTCATCCTCTTTTAAAAGGCTTACATCCGCCAGATTGCCATTTTCTTCAACTAATCTGGCAAGTTCATCATATATATCTAATGAACCTCCTGCCACACAACCTGTTCCACCGCATACCAGAATTTTAATCTTCTGCTTTTCCAAAGAATTTTCAATTATTTTGGCATAGGATGACAATTCACTGCAAGTATTTATAAACATCTACATTTCCTCCTTCTTGATTGATTGAACTAATTCAATTGCTGATTCGGGGGTCATCTTAGGATGTACGTGATCATTAATAGTAATTACCGGAGCCAGACCACAGGCTCCAAGACATGAAACTGTCTCTACCGTAAAAAGCATGTCATCTGTAGTCCGTTTTTTATCCGTTAATCCAAGTTCCTTATATATTGCGTTTAAAATTGGTACTGATTTCCTCACATGACAGGCGGTCCCATCACATATTTTGATAATGTTTTTTCCTTTTACTTCCAGAGAGAAATTTTCATAAAAGGTGGCAACACCGTAAATTTTTGACTGACTAATGTCTAATTTTTCAGCAGTGTAAATCAGAATGTCTTCAGGAAGATAACGATATTCCTTCTGGATTTCCTGAATGATATTTATAAGTTCTTTTTTTTCACAATTATGCCTAAAAAGAATATTGTCAACCTTTTCTTTAACTTCGGATGTCATAAGCTCATTCCTTTCTTTGTATATGTTGTTTGATTATAATATATCAAACTTTAAGGGTTAAAGACAATACCCCATATATAATTCTGTTTTACGAAAAAAATTACCGTAAAATAGAAAATAAAATAAGTAGAGAATACGATTTCTAAGATATTAAACAAAATAATTATATTGACATACATATGTTATATATGTATTATAGTAACATAGATAACATATGTATGGAGGAGAAAATGTCGATTGATAGCAGCATGCTGAAAGGAAATACAAGGATGCTTGTATTATCTGTTATTGATTCAGGAACTAAGTATGGCTATGAAATTATTAAAGAACTTGATGTTAGATCATATGGATCTTTTGCATTAAAAGAAGGAACTTTGTATCCTATTTTACATGATATGGAAAAGGAAGAATTGATAATTTCAAATACATACCGTATGGAAAACAACAGGGTAAGAAAGTATTATAAAATTACAAAGAAAGGAAAAGCTTATTTATATAATAAAAAGAAAGAATGGGTTGAATTTGTAACTAAGGTAAATCTTATAATTGGGAAAAACTAAGAATTCCTGCTCCTTGAATTAGACTAAACATTATGCTAAACTGAATATATAAATTTCGAAGAAGAAAGAAGAAGGAAGATACAAGTGGAAATTAAATTTATAGACAGTCATGTTCACTTAGATGACGAAAGATTTGATGACGACAGAGAAGAATTGATAAAATCCCTTTACGAAAACGATATTGAATCGGTTTTAAATTTAGGGTCAGATTTAAGCACCTCAAAATCAGCGGTTAAATTAGCAGATGAATATTCATTCATATATGCTGCGGTGGGCTGCCACCCTCATGATTCAAAATATATGAACGAGAATACAATGAATATATTCAGAGAACTGGCGAAAAATAAGAAAGTTATCGGAATAGGCGAAATAGGTCTTGACTATTACTATGACAATTCTGACAGAGAAACACAAAGGCTGTGGTTTAGGGAACAGATACGACTTTCTAAAGAACTTAATTTGCCATACATAGTACATGACAGAGATGCACATGAGGATGTTTTCAGGATTATGAAAGAAGAGCACTGCTCAGGAACAAGGGGAATTTTGCATTGCTATTCCGGCAGTGTGGAAATGGCAAGAGAATTCATAAAACTGGGCTTTTATATTTCTCTTGGCGGCCCCGTAACTTTCAAGAAATCCAAAATACCAAAACTTGTGGCAAAAGAGGTTCCCATAGACAGGCTGCTTATTGAAACTGACTGCCCTTACTTAACTCCAGAACCTTTCAGGGGAAAAAGAAATGAACCTAAGTATGTAAGGTATGTAGCAGAAGAAATTGCCGAGATAAGAGGAGTCCAGGTTAGTGAAATCGCAGAAAAAACCAAATCAAATTTTAAAAACCTATTCAATTTGTAGAAAATTATGTTTCTATTTACAGCAGCAGGCGAAAGAATATCATAACAACAATTAATATAACAGGTGGAGAATGATTAAAATAGGAAGAAGCTTTTATGACAGAGATGCCCGAATAGTAGCCGAAGATTTAATAGGCAAAGTTTTAGTTAGAAAATATGATGAAAAGACAATTAAATTAAGAATTACCGAGACAGAGGCATATATTGCGGAAATTGATAAGGCAAGTCACGGCTACGGAGGCAAAATAACACCAAGAACCCGGATAATGTTTGGACCGCCCGGATATGCTTATGTATATTTCATTTATGGTATGTACTATTGCCTTAATTTCGTAACAGAAAGTGAAGGCATATGTAGTGCCGTGCTCATCAGAAGCGGCGAATCCCTAAAAAATATTGATGAAATCTGTATGAACAGATATAATAAGCCCCTGGGTGACTTATCAAAAGCACAAATTAAGAATCTTACAAATGGCCCGGGAAAACTTTGCAGTGCACTGAAAATTACAAAAGAGCACAATGGTACGGATTTGACCGAAAATGAAATATTTGTTGAAGATGATAAATTTACAGATTTTTGCGTGGAAAAAACCAAAAGAATAAACATTGACTATGCAGAGGAGGCAAAAGATTTCCTCTGGAGATATATCCTATGCAAATAGTTGTTGACAAAATTGTTAAAAATAAATATAATTTGATTATCAAAATAAATAGAGGTGAGTTATGAGTAATCATCAAACTGTAAATGAAATACTTGTAAGGCTTTTTGCAAATGTTCTTGATATTGAAGAAAAATGCCTAAAAACAGGAGAATTTTCAGATTTATCAATAAATGAAATGCATGTGATAGATAACATAGGCATTAACAGGGAAAGGACTATGTCTGACACTGCAAGAGATTTGAGAATCACATCAGGAACACTTACAACTGCGGTAGATAATCTCATAAAAAAAGGATATGTTGTAAGAGAACGCTCTGTGGAAGACCGAAGAGTTGTAAAAATCAGGTTGACAGAAAAAGGTACTGCCGCATATTTTGCCCATGAGAATTTTCATAAGGACCTTGTTCTAAGCGCTCTTCAAAAATTGAATAAAGAGGAAGAAGAGCTTTTGATCAAGGTGTTGTCTAACATAGATGTGTTTTTTCATAACAAGTATAAATTTTAGGCTGATTCACATAAAAGGCATATTAGGATTCTTTTAACATATTATTTCTATAATCAAAAATTTTGAAATTAAAATTAAATAATGAGAGGTTGCTATGAGTATTAGAATAGTTATAGACAGTACGTCGGATGTTACAGACGATATAATTAACAAATATAATTTGAAGATGGTTCCTTTAACAGTTAATTTTGCTGAAGAATCTTTTTTAGATAAGGTTGAACTGAGTTCCTCGGATTTTTTTAAAAAATTGGTTCAGGCAGAAAAGCTTCCAACAACATCCCAGGTAAATCCGGGTTCCTTTGTTGAGGCTTTCAGCCAGATACTTCTGGAGGGAGATCAGGTTCTGGGAATATTTCTTGCATCGGAATTAAGCGGAACATATGAATCAGCAAGAATTGCAAAGGATATGACAGGCAGTGACAACATCAGAATTATCGATTCTAAAAATGTTTGCCTTGGAACATTTGCATTAATATTAGAGGCAATTGAACTGGTAAACAAAGGCATGGATATTGATGAAATTGTTGATGAACTGGAAAAGGTAAAAAGCAAGATAGTGGCTGTAGCTGGACTTGATACTCTGAAGTATTTGGAAAAGGGAGGGAGGCTGTCAAAAAGTCAGTCAGTGGTAGGTTCACTGTTGAATATAAAACCTGTTATTGAAATTAAAGATGGAAAGCTGTCTGTAATTGAAAAAGTGAGAGGAAAAAACAAAATAATTAAATGGTTTGATGAATGGATTGCAAAGAATAAATTTGATTTATCAGATAGGACTGTTCTATTATTCTATTCCCAGGACTATGACCAACTAAAAGCTTTGAGGCAGGTAATAGAAGAAAAATACAAAATTAAAAATATTATCGAACAGGAAATAGGTGCGGTTGTCGGAACCCATGCCGGACCAGGAGCATTGGGAGTTGCGTTTTTAAATAAATAAGAGGCAGATAGCTCTGCCTCAGTTATTTTAGCTTACATACAGCTCTGTTTTTTCGTCAGCGTTGATTGTAACACTGACCCTGCTGTTTTCCTTTATTATGCCCTTTAAATATGATTCTGATATTTCGTCTTCCACATATTTTTGAATTGCACGTCTTAAAGGTCTTGCA
>ENA-UOOK01006917-UOOK01006917.1-fermentation-metagenome-genome-assembly--contig:-NODE-6917-length-10581-cov-3.425423_pt1 | contig 10581 bp, 11 predicted proteins | sample MGYA00245777_ERZ724023 | MGnify/ENA primary metagenome ERZ724023 (study PRJEB28704, sample SAMN03018312) | fermentation metagenome | biome: anthropogenic terrestrial biome; feature: soil; material... | reverse complement strand
CCCCACCTGAACTATCTGCGTCCACTGTTCGGGCACCAGATAGGAAAAAAGCTTGTCAAAGCCAAAGGCGGCCTTTTCAACGGCAATTTTGGCTACTCTTATCTGTCTGATAAAACCGCCGCCTCCTTTAGCGCTTCCTGTCTTTATAGAATAATGCAAGCAGTCAAAACCCCGCTTGCATCTCCTGCTTTACATTTGATTCTTGTGGTGTAAGCCGGGGTCTTCGGTCATATAATATTCACCCCGGGCAAATTCCTCCACCGCCAGCCGGACCGGCTTTTCCACGACCACCTGATGGTTTGCCTCGGCATCTTCGGCAATCTCCCTGGCTCTTTTGGCCACGGCAATTACCAGGGAATAATAGCTCTGATCTTTTTTGAGTATATCATTCATTGCGGGTTTGAACATCATAATGATAACCATCCTTTCGCAGACGGGTTTGAAAAAACATTTTTCAAACCTGCATCTCTCCTAAAAATTCACGGTTTCGGCTCAAGCGGCACTTTTCCGCTTCAATAATCGAAACGATCTGACCGGCAGCCGTTTCGATATCGTCGTTAATGACAAGATACTGATAATTTTCAATCCGGCTCAGCTCGGCCCTGGCCTGCTTCAGCCGTTTGGAAACTGCCTCCGAGGTCTCAGTCCTGCGGTTGATAAGCCGCCGCTCCAGTTCCTGCAGCGACGGCGGGGTGACAAATACCGATACGGCATCGGGGCACTGCTTTAAGACCTTGACGGCGCCCTGCACCTCGATTTCCAGCACCACATCAAGGCCCTTCTCCCGCCACTGCTCCACGGGGGCTTTCAGTGTGCCGTAATAATTGTCGCAGTAGCAGGCATATTCCAGCAGGCCGTTCTGGTCAATGGTCCTTTCAAAATCGTCCCTGGAGATAAAATGATAATGCACGCCGTTTTCCTCTCCCTCCCGGGGAAGCCGGGTGGTGGCGGAAACCGACACCTGCAGGCCGGGAAGCTTTTCCCGCACTCTTTTCAGCACAGTGCCTTTTCCCGCGCCGGAGGGACCGGAAAGAATAATGAGAAGGCCTTTACTCATCGTCGGAAAGCTCCTCTTCATCCTCCAGATCGTCGTCGCGGTCGCTGAGGCGGTTGGCAACGGTTTCCGGCTGTACCGCCGAAAGAATCACGTGGTCGCTGTCGGTAATAATCACGGCGCGGGTTCTGCGGCCGTAGGTGGCGTCGATCAGGGTGCTTCTGTCCCGGGCATCCTGGATAATCCGCTTGATAGGGGCCGATTCGGGGCTTACAATCGCAACCAGCCGGTTGGCGGAAACCATGTTGCCAAAGCCTATGTTGATCAGTTTCATAAATACCTCCAAATGCTTTTATTCTATATTTTGAATCTGTTCCCGGATTTTTTCGATCTCCGCTTTCATATCCACCACAATCCGGGCGATTTCCACATCCTGCGCCTTGGAGCCGATGGTGTTGGTTTCGCGGTTTACCTCCTGCACCAGAAAATCCAGTTTTCTGCCTACAGGCTCAGGGCTTCCCAGAATCTCCCTAAACTGGGCGATGTGGCTTTTAAGCCGCACGGTTTCTTCATCCACCGCAACCTTATCGGCAAAAATGGCGGCTTCGGTCAAAATCCTCTGCTCGTCCAGCCGGCTGTCATTTAGTACCTCGCACAGCTTATTGTAAAGCCGCGCGCGGTATTCTTCCACCGTTTGGGGAGACCGCTCCTCCACTTTGCCGACGGCTTCCGAAATCGCATCCAGCCTGAACAGGATGTCCTCCTTCATGCGCCGGCCTTCGGTTTCCCGCATGGCGATAAATCCATCCAGCGCCGCATCGGCAGCCTGCTTCACCGCCTGCCAGACAACTTCCTGGTCCTCCTCCATTTTGCGCACCACAAAAATATCGGAAAAACGGGCAATTCCCATCAGCGACAAATCGTCCCGCAGATTCAGGGTCTGGTTTAACTCCCGCAGCGCGTTTACATAGCTTTCCGCCAGCGGATGGTTGATCTCCACCTGGGTATCTCCTGAATCCACATTGACAATCGTAAGGTTTACTTCCACCTTGCCCCGGGAAATCCGGCCCTGAATATAAGATTTGAGCTTTTCCTCCAAATATCCGTACACTCGGGGAACCCGGGCGGCAAACTCAAAAAAGCGGTGGTTTACCGACTTGATTTCAAAAAGAATATCACGTCCTCCAACAGTACACTGGCACCGGCCATAGCCTGTCATGCTTCTGATCATGCGATGTAAACCCCTTTATATCCGTATCTCTGCCGGGGCATTCCCCGGTAACGATACTTACACATAAGAATATATTACTATTGAAAGCCATGGATTGTCAACAGATTCCCCGGATTTCTGCTGAGATTGATATTATACCATGAACGCAGCGCGCGAATGGTATAATTGGCCGTCGCCGTAGGCGGGCCATAGGATAAAAGATAATAACCGTTCTGCGGTTATGATACCATGAACGCAGTGCCGGACCTGAAATTTGCGGGTCGTGAAACAGCAGGAGAGGCGACAAAAGGCGCGGAGCTATTGCTTCGCGCCTTGGGGACATACAAAGCTTTGCGTTGCTATTATTATAACACCTTCTGGGTCCACTTTGCACTCTGAAAGCGAAAAAAGTTCAAAGAAAACCGCATCGACTGGTCGAGCAGCAGTGAAAGCCATGCCCCGATAAGCCCAAGCCCCAGCGGATAACACAGAAGCCAGGAAAGCAGCGGCCGGACCATCGCGATACTGATCATGGAGGTAACCGCCACAAATTTGGTATCCCCGGCTCCTCTCAGGCAGCCGGTGTATACGACCTGCGAGGTCTGAAAATGAGTGGTAAAGGCCATGATGATCATCAGCGTCGCGCCCATGGCGATAATCTCCGGATCGTCTATAAAGATACGGACCATAAACCGGCGCCCGACTATAAAGAACACAAATAAAGCGGTAGACACCGCAAAGGCGATCCGCTGGGCGGTTTTGCCGTAAATCATCGCCATGCCCGGTTTTTTTTCTCCGAGGCTCCTGCCCACCAGCGCGGCGCCCGCAACAGCCAGACCGTCTCCGAAACTGAAAGACAGGTTTAAAATATTCATACAGATCTGATGGGTGGAGTAAGCCGTCGTACCAAGCCCTGCCACCAGCATGGAATAGACGAAAAACCCGATTCGCATAAATACCTGCTCGATCAGCGCGCTGCTGCCTACATTGGCCAAAGAGCCCACCGTGGCTTTATCAAACCGCCAGCGGCTTTTAAACGACAAGTGGAGGAATCCGTCTCTGGCAGTGATGGAATATACGGACATAAAAAACGCGACCGCATAACCGGCGACGGTGGCAATCGCGTCGCCTTTTACGCCTAGCGCGGGGAACCCGAAATTTCCGCCGATCAGCAGGTAGTCGAACACCACGTTAACCAGATTGGCGGCGACATTCGTGGTCATCGAAATCGCCGTGCGCCCGCAGCCCCGCTGGGCGGCGTTGATGGTCAGCCCCAGGCAGTAAAGCGGCGTGCCCATCAGCATGATCTTGAAGTAATCTACCGCAGCGTCGATGGTGTCGGACTGAGCGCCGGCCAACAGCAGAAAGTCCCGGGCAAAAATATAGGCAAGCAAGGAAAGCAGCAGAGAAATCCCGCCGCTTATCATCAGCGCCTGACGCATACAGCTGTTTGCCCCCTCGGGGTCGCTCTGGCCTCTCCTGCGGGCGACAACGGCGGTAACGCCCACATTCAGCGACAATATGACGGCCAATACGATAAACCGGGGCTGGGTGGTGATTCCCACGGCGGCAATCGCTTCTTTGCCAAGAACCCCCACCATAATAGTATCGACGGAGCCGATCATCGACACCAGCACCGCCTCCACGACAGAAGCCCAGGCAATCTTTATGTAGGTCCGGTATACCTCCCGGCTGGATATATCGTCTTCCTGGGTCTGACCGGGTCTGAGCATATAGCGGACAGATAAAAGCCTTTGCAGTAGGCGTTTCATAACCTCGTTCCTTTCTTTCATTTCATCCCTTTTTATCCCGCAACGGGATTGTATAAAAAGGAATGCAATTCGGATGGATGTATTATGGGAACAGTTTTATCGATTTGCCATCTGCCGTACAAAATATGTACAGTTGCAGCAAAACCGGAAAAAGATTGCTCTTTTTCCGGTTTTCAACTTATTTGGAAACACGGCTTCTATACCAAACAAAACAGGCGCTTGTCAAAAAACGTTTACAAGAACCGATATTTCCTCTTTATAAAGGATGCACCTTGTTTTTCATATCCACATGATCGGAATCCACGCCGGCCCTTTTGTTGCGGCGGTTCTCGAAAAACTTCACGGCAACCTGGCCGAACTGCGCGTAGCTCAGCACGTCTTCCTCCTGCTCCGCATACTGAGCGCATTCCTCTTTCAGCTTGTCAAGCTCGGGCTTGAGCAGGTCTGCGGGACGGCAGGTAATCGGTTCCTCGTCCTTGAGAATCCTCTTTTGGAACGCAGGATCGATGGCAACGGGGGTCTTGCCGTACTCGCCTTTTACCATGCCGCGGAACTCCTTGGTCACCATTTTGTAACGCTCGCCCATGACCACATTGAATACCGCCTGGGTCCCGACGATCTGAGATGTCGGCGTAACCAGAGGAGGATATCCGGCGTCTTTTCTGACGCTCGGCACTTCTCTCAAAACATCCTCCAGCTGATCTTCCTTGCCTGCCTGCTTCAGCTGGCTGACCAGATTGGAAAGCATGCCGCCGGGGACCTGATACAGCAGGGTGTTGGCGTCAACGCCCAGCAGCTTCGGATTCAGCAGCCCGGATTTCAGGTATTTATCCCGCAGCTTGGCAAAATGCTCCCTCACCACGTTGAGTTTTTTCAGATCCAAGCCGGTATCATACTCCGTTCCGGCCAAAGCGGCAACCATGGACTCGGTGGCAGGATGGGAAGTACCCAGCGCCAAGGGAGAAATCGCGGTATCAATCACATCCACGCCGGCCTCAATGCCCTTCAGGTGCACCATAGAGGCAAGCCCGGAGGTATAGTGGGAGTGAAGCTGAATGGGAATTTTCACGGTTTCCTTCAGCGCTTTCACCAGGTCGTAGGTTCCATACGGAGTCAGCAGGCCGGCCATATCCTTGATGCAGATAGAGTCGGCACCGGTATTTTCCAGCTCCTTGGCATATTTTACAAAATATTCGATGTTATGCACCGGGCTGGTGGTATAGGAAATGCAGCCCTGTACATGAGCGCCCACCTTTTTGGTAGCCTCGATTGCAGTTTTTAAGTTGCGGATATCGTTTAAAGCATCAAAAATTCTCAGGATGTCGATGCCGTTATCCACGGATTTCTTTACAAAATATTCCACGACATCGTCGGCATAGTGGCGGTAGCCAAGCATGTTCTGGCCTCTGAAAAGCATCTGCAGCTTGGTTTTGGGCATATTTTTGCGGATTACCCGCAGTCTTTCCCAAGGGTCTTCATCCAGAAAACGGAGACATGCGTCAAAGGTTGCTCCGCCCCAAACCTCGGCGGAATAGTAACCCACCTCATCCATGGCGGGTAAAATAGGAAGCATTTCATCCAGCGTCATGCGGGTGGCAATCAGCGACTGGTGCGCGTCACGAAGAACGGTTTCGGTAATTTTTACCTTGGCCATTTTTCCCCACTCCTTTCTATGTTGGTCAAGCTGTTATCCAATCGTTATAATCAAATCGTTGGTGTTGACGGAATCGCCCTTTTTCACCTGAACAGAGGTGATCTGGCCGTCGCAGGGAGCCATAATCTCGTTCTCCATCTTCATGGCTTCCAGAATCACCAGAACCGTGCCCTTGGAAATGGTCTGTCCCGCAGAAACCTTTACATCCACAATGGTGCCGGGCATCGGGGCGCTTACCTTGGTACCTCCGGCAGGAGCAGCCGCCTTGGAGACAGCCGCAGGAGCGGCGGCAGGCGCCGGAGCGGGAGCAGCAGCGGGAGCGGCTTTCGGGGCAGCCGCAGGAGCAGCAGCCGGGGCGGGAGCGGCGGCAGGCGCCGCGGCGCCGTTTACTTCCTCGACCAGAACATCGTAACTCCTGCCATCTACCGTTATATTAAATCTTTTCATGTTAAATCCTCCTGTATCTCTTATTTTTCACCGAATCTATCAAAAGCCAAAACCGTTACATGGGAATGTTGCCGTGCTTTTTCGGCAGCCTGCTGACACGCTTGCCGGCAAACATCTCCAGCGCGTCTACCAAGGCCTTGCGGGTATCCGCGGGATCAATGATATCGTCCACATAGCCGCCCTTGGCCGCTTCATAGGGAGAGCCCAGGGTCGAAACCAACAGGGAAAGGTTGCCGCCGATTAATTCGCCCTCAGCCACTCCCGGCACCAACACTCCCAAGTCTTCACCGGGGGGGTTCTCCAGCCTGCCCAAGGGAGTTTTCCCAAAAAGGGCGTGTTTATAGCTGGCCAGGGTATAGGGTTCAAGGCTGTTTTCTCCAAGGAAAAAATCCGAAATCAACATCGGTCCGTGATAGGTTACCATGCGGCAGAGCTTGTTCAAGGCCATGTGCAGGGCAGTAATGTCGCTGTAGCCGATAAATACCTTAGGGTGATTGCGGATTGTCGTGTAATCCAATAGGGGCAGCAACCGGTAAGCGCCGGCGCCGCCTTTCATGCAGATAATGCCTTGGATGTCAGGACTGGCAAAGGCAGCGTTGATATCCTCCGCCCGCTCCCGATCCAATCCGGCCAGATGCCCGTGGTTCTTATAGCAGGTGGGATAGAGGACCGGTTCCAGTCCCAGGGAGCGGAAGGCCTGCTCTGCACGCTCCAGTTTATCTCGGTCGGTAGGAGAGGAGGGGGCGATTATGGCAATTCTGTCCCCCGGGGCAAGGGCTTTGGGTTTTGTAATCATCTTAATCCTCCTTTTTTTATAACAAGCCTTTTCCTGTAAAGATAACATTGTCACCGCCGTTTGCCAAGGATTTCTTGGAAATCCCTTTATTATTATTGCAAGTATGGTATATTCTGTATAAAATCTGCAGTCAAACTTAAGGAGGGAATTTAGTTGGAGATGTTGAGAAAAACCCGGGCAGAAATTAATTTGGACTGTATTGAGCACAATCTCTCTGCCTTCCGGGGAACGCTGGCTAAAGAGGTTAAGGTTGCGGGAGTGGTTAAGGCGAATGCCTACGGCCACGACATCGTTACCGTCACTGGACTGCTGCTGGAAGAAGAAGCCGACTATATCGCCGTTGCCACTGTCCAGGAAGCGGCCCTGCTGCGCCGGAACTTTCCCCACGCCCCCCTCTTAGTCATGGGCTATACCCCCGACGATCAGCTGCCCTTTACCGTTGACCAGGGGATTACCCAGACAGTTTTTTCTCTGAAACAGTGTCAGCTTCTTTCCCAGCGGGCGCTGGCGACAAAGAAGAAGGCCAAGGTTCATATTAAAGTCGATACCGGCTTGAGTCGCCTCGGCTATAGGGACCATGCCCTGGCCCTGGAAGAAATCATCGCCACTGCCAGCTTGAAAGGAGTTGAAATAGAGGGGATTTTTTCCCATCTGGCTTTATATAATCCTGAGTCCGACCAGCGCCAGTACCTACAGTTCCTTGCCCTCATCGAAAAACTTGAGGCCAGGGGCGTCTTTATTCCCATTAAGCATATCTGCGACAGCATCGGTGCCGTCGCTTATCCCCAATATCACATGGACATGGTCCGCTTGGGTGCTTTGTTGTACGGGTATTGCAGCCGCAAGACAAGCTTTGACCTGAAACCGGCTATGGCCCTGCGCACAGAAATCGCCATGGTTAAGGCCATCGCTGCCGGCGAGGGGGTCAGCTACGATTATTACTACAAAGCCGCCGGACCGGCCAAAATCGCCACTTTGCCGGTCGGCTATGCCGATGGTCTCCCCCGCAATATCTGGCAACAGGGACACGTGCTCATTAACGGGCAGGCAGCAAAATTTACGGGAATGCTCTGCATGGACCAATGTATGGTCGATGTTACCGGCCTGGACGTTGCTGTCGGTGATGAGGTCATTCTTTTTGGCCGCCGCGGAGACCAGGAACTGCCCCTGGATGATCTGGCCAAATGGTGCGGCACTAACAAAAATGAGCTGCTGTCCAGGGTGTCTCCCCGGGTGCCCCGAGTCTTTTGCCAAAGGGGCGTTCAGAAAAAAATTGTTAGTTATTTAATGTGATAAAGGAAATTGTCGATTTGTAGCGAATATATAAGGGAGTGATAAACATGTTGCAGGATAAAGAATTAGCCAGAATCGAAGAATTATACTTGCCCTGGTTAATCGAGGTGCGCAGGCATTTCCATCAGCATCCGGAGCTTAGTGACCAGGAATGGGAAACCCAAAAGTATATCATGGCTCAGCTGACGGAAATGGGTGTAGAGCATCAGCCAATTGCCCGTACTGGGGTGGTTGGCCTGATCAAGGGTCGTGCCGGCGGAAAAACTGTGGCTCTGCGGGCAGATATCGATGCCCTCCCGATGCAGGATCACAAGGATGTGCCCTACCGTTCCCAAAATCCCGGTGTCTGTCACGCTTGCGGACATGATGCCCATATCGCTATTGCTCTTGGGGTCGCCCGCTATTTCAGTGAGAGGAGGGACCAGTTTCAGGGGAAGATCAAACTCCTGTTCCAGCCGGCTGAGGAGACTATCGGCGGAGCAAAACGCATGGTTGAGGAAGGCTGCATGCAGCATCCGCAAGTTGACTATTGCCTCGGCAAACATGTGATGCCTTATATGGATGTGGGAGAGGTCGAGGTCAAGTGGGGCCAGCTTAATGCCGCCACCGATTCCCTGAAAATTACCGTTACCGGCAAGGCCAGCCACGGGGCTTACCCGGATACAGGCGTCGATGCCTTGTTGGCAGCAGCTGCCGTGATCCAGGGAGTGCACACAATAGTATCCAGGAATGTTTCCCCTCTGGAGTCGGCGGTGATCTCTCTGGGCACTATCCAGGGGGGCAGTAAATCTAATATCATTTGTGACCAGGTCGTTATCAGGGGAACGATGCGCACCGCTAATGAAGGCATCCGCCAGGCAATGAAGGCCCGCCTGACGAAAATGGTAGCGGATATTGCAGCTGCTTATGGCGCTGGAGGAATGGTGCAAATTACTCCGGGTTATGATGCCCTGATCAACGATGACAGCATCGTCAAAGTGATTAAGGAGTTAGCAGAAACCCATTTGGGTAAAGAAAAGATACGCATTAAAGAACACCCTTCCATGGGTGCAGAAGATTTTTCCTTTTTCCTCAACGAAGCCGAAGGCGCTTTCTATCACCTTGGCTGCGGCAACAGAGAGAAAGGCATTGGGGCACCGACTCATTCAGCAGATTTTGACATCGATGAAACTTGTCTGGCCCTGGGAGTCTTTCTCGATATCCTCGTGATCGAGGCTTTGTTAAAGAGCTAAGCAAGATCATTGGACGCAGACGAGAGGCTAACTTGACTCCGTCGCTGCTCATCATTGGTGAGTAGGCAAGCTCATTTTAAAGATAAAGGGGGTTTGCTTTAACAGCAAATCAGCTGTTAAAGGAAGGCGATGAAACTTTTTCTCAGTGTCGATCTTGAAGGCGTGACCGGGGTTACTGCCTGGGAGGATGTGCGTAAGGGGACTGCGGATCATGGTTATTTCCGGGAGCAAATGACCAGAGAAGTGAAGACCATCTGTACAACTGCTCTCAAACACGGCTTTACCGAAATTCTTGTCAAAGATGCCCACGCCACCGCCAGGAACCTGCTCATGGACGAAATGCCCCGAGGCGTAAAACTATTTAGCGGCTGGGCCCGGGACCCGTTTATAATGATGTCCGGTTTGGATAAGTCTTTTTCGGCGGTGATGTTCTCAGGATATCATTCCGGGGCATATTTCGATGGCAGCCCTCTTGCCCATACCATGAGCAGCGAAAGCATCTTTTATTTTAAAATTAATGGCGAGTACGCCAGTGAATTTGTGTTAAACGCTTATATCGCCGCTTACCACAATGTTCCGGTAATTGGTATTGTGGGCGATGAAGGAGTTTGCGCCCAGGCTCGGGAATACATTCCCAATATTACTGCCATGCCAGTGAAAAAAGGAGTTGGCAACGGCGTTATTTCTCTGGGCAAAGAGGAAGCCCTTGAATTGATCCGGCACGGGACCGAAGAAGCGCTGGCGCGTGATTTTGCGGAATGCGCTTTCCCCCTTCCCAAGCATTTTCAATGTGAGATTTGTTTCCGGGATCATGTTCTTGCCCATCGTGCTTCTTTCTATCAAGGTGTTAAGCACCTGGATGCCCACACCGTAGCTTTCGAAACTGATGACTTTTATGAAGTGCTCCGCACCTACTTTTTCCTTTAAAGCTGTTCCTTTTTGTAAACAACGTGTTTGCTAAGGCGAATAGCCTTGCTTTTCCGGAAATTCCTTAAGCAAAGTGGCCTTTGGCAATAATAAGTGTTTGCAATTGTGAACAGCAGGGGGGCCTGAAAGCCTGTCTTGCTGGTGGCACGTGATTTGCACTTTAAATTGGGTGCACCAGCATCGGGGAGGGAAAGCAATGTCGAAATACAGCATCGCAGTGGTAGGTTGTGGCAATGTTGGCGCACCCAATTTAAAG
>ENA-UOOK01006916-UOOK01006916.1-fermentation-metagenome-genome-assembly--contig:-NODE-6916-length-10581-cov-4.680315_pt1 | contig 10581 bp, 8 predicted proteins | sample MGYA00245777_ERZ724023 | MGnify/ENA primary metagenome ERZ724023 (study PRJEB28704, sample SAMN03018312) | fermentation metagenome | biome: anthropogenic terrestrial biome; feature: soil; material... | reverse complement strand
ACCCGCGACCCTCGCCTTGGCAAGGCGATGCTCTACCGCTGAGCTATTTCCGCTCATTACTCTTGCAAAACTCATATTACCATAGTTTTAGGGGAAATGTCAAGGGTATTTTCGTTGTTTGGTTATGAAAGGAACGGATCCTATTTTTAGCAATCTCCTCATCCCGGAATACCTAATATATAGGCCAGACCCAGGACTAGTAATAACTCAATAACTTGAGGGAATAAGAGTCTGGTCCAAAACGGTAAAATCTCTGTTTGGAAATACTCCACAGTCAAGACAAAACAAAGATGGAGCGGAGAAAGCATAGCGCCAATATGCCCGGCTACAAAGGCTAACATTACTGCACCCAGGTGAAGCGAACCCCCTAGATTGAATACAGGGACTAAGATTGGATAGGTGATTCCAACAAAGGCAGAGGGCATTCCGGTCAATAGCCCGGTCATCAAGGGAAAAATAATAAGAAGCACCACACTGGGAATACCGATTGCTCCTAATAATGTCGGGATCTCCTGAGGTATCCCTGTCCACTCAAAGGTGGTTTTAAATATAAACACCCCAAAAACTATCCACAACAGTTTAAAAGAACAGACCTTTTTTAAAAGCTCCTTGACAAACCCTTTATCTTTGTATGTTTGGCAGAACAAAAACAGATCAGTTAACAATAATGGCCAGAGAATTGAGACCCTAAAAACAACGACCGCAAACATAATTACCAAAACTGGCCAAATAATCCTGAGCAATCCACAATAGGTTCTCACGGTTCTAATCCCCGGATCCATCTCGGCACCAGTTTGGCCACTAATAGCTCCGGCTTCCGACGCCTCCTGATTCTTCTTTAATACCGGACGCAGAAAAAAGAGATAACCCAGAACGAAAAAGATAAAGGTAGGCGGCAACATCAGCAAGATATATTTCCACATCTCAACCCCAGAAAAATAGATGGCCAAAATCACTCCGGGAAATAAAGGACTGGAAAATTCCCAGACATGCCGGAACCAATAGTTCAAAAGAGACTTATCAACAGAGTCAATTACAAGGTCTTTCCCGGCTAGTTCGACCAATGGCGCCGATAATTTAGCTCCCCCAAAGGCCGGTATAGAACCAAATATGGCTGGGAAAACCGCGGTGATTATGACCTTGTTCTGAAAGGTCTCCTGCAGAATCTGGAGGGCTCGATCAAAATAAGCAGTCTTCCTGAGTAACTCCTCCAATAAGTTAATCAGAAGAATTATCCCGATGATCTCTAGAAAGTAACTGTCTGTAACGGTACTTCGAACAATATTTACCATCTCGACTAGTTCAATCCCCACTCCTACCATCAGCGTCCCAGCTGAGAATAGGAGGGACCAACCTAGATTAACTTTCAAAAGCAACAAAACAACTAAGACAACAACCGATATAACCAGCGGCAAGAGTTGATTCAATTTTAAATCTCTCCATAATGGGCTTTTTGCGTTATCATTTGATTCAACTATTCCCCGGAATCTTCTTCAATGGATACAACTCAAAAAGCTTATAATGATCTTCGAAAACATGAATTGCTCTTTACTTTTAGATGTTAGCTGAAAGAAATACCACCGGCTATTATTATATAGGCTAAAAGCGCCACGATCAACGCATAAATGAAACAAGGAAGCGCATTCCTCTTGATCAGTTTCCCTTCCGCCCCCACGGTACCAACCGTCGCGCAGGCGGTCACCACACTATTAACACTGATCATGCTTCCAATCGCTCCGCCCACCACTTGGAGCGCAACGATGATTAAGGGTGGCAGTTCCAGGAACAACGCCGTCTCGTATTGGAAGGAAGAGAACAAAATATTCGAGACCGTATTCGACCCAGACATAAAAGTACCCAAAACCCCAATGAAAGGCGCAAAAAGGATGAAAGCGTTACCGGCAAGAGCAGCCACCGTCTGCGCCATCGTCGTCATCATACTGTCTAATCCTTGGGAGTTTACATGAGAATTCAGCATCAACTGTACCATGGCCACCCCAAAGAATAAGGCCACCGCCGCTCCGGAGATTTGGCGAAACGTATCGCGCCATGCGGCTTTGGTCTGTTCAATTTTCATCCCATGAATGAAATGGGTAAGGACGGCGACAAGACTAAAGGGGATAATGCCCGGGAGATAGCCCCAGACTAGCTCATAATCCAATCCCCTTATTCCCATGATGTTAGGCACCACGAGCTTAGCAGATGATAGAAGGTTTTTCAGCCCAAAAGCCGGAATCCTGGTGGCAACCAAAATTAGCGCAATTAGGATATAGGGGATCCAGGCCTGCAACAATGGCATGGCCGCATCCGCACTTGCCTTTTCTTCCTGCGCGAAATTGGACTTCCAATCCTCTGCCCAGTCGTTTTGATCCGGGAAATCCCACGGGGTCTTCGGCATCAGGAAACCGGATTTGGCCGCCCAGAGCAGAATAGGTAGTCCCACCAATGCTCCCACCAAAGAAGGAAACTCCGGCCCCAACAGGCGAGCGGTAAAATAATAGGGAACCACAAAGACCACGCCGGCAAAGAGCGCAAAGGGAGCGGCGGCAAAGGCATGTTTCAGGGATTTCTCCTTCCCAAAAAACAGCACCAAAAAACAGAGGCCGATCAAGGGGATAAAAACTCCGGCGATACTATGCAAGAAGGCAACCTGGTTGGTGAGAAGCTCCGTAAAGCGCTGGGCACCGGCGCTTCCCAGGTACGCAGTGAGACTATTAACCGCTCCGAAGAGAGGCGTACCGACGGCACCAAAAGAGACCGGGGTGCTGTTAAAGATAAGGGAAACCATCGCGGCTGCCAATGGTGGAAAACCCAGCCCAACCAGAAGGGGAGCAGTTAAGGCAGGCGGGGTTCCGAACCCGGCTGCCCCTTCAATAAAGGCACCGAACATCCAACCAATAATGATCGCCTGAATTCGCCGGTCTTTTGTGATATGCATAAAACCGTTATTAATACTCCGCATCGCCCCCGACTGTTTGAGGGTGTTCAAGATCAAGACCGCACCAAAAATGATGATGATTACATCCAAAGCCTTTAAGGCCCCAAAGAGGGAGTAACCTAGAACATGCCCAAGATTCATCCGCCAAACGGCCAAGGCGATTATACACACCAAAAACCAGGCCAAGGGCAAGACTCGTTTGGCAGTCCAATTAAATACCGCCATTAAAACAACTGTGACCAGTATTGGTAAAAAAGCGATCACGGTGAGCAAGTCTAAACAACCTCCTACCTAAGACTGCCGGCAAATTTTGCCGATTCACCCAGTTCTTCTTCGATCTTTAACAACCGATTGTATTTCGCATTTCTTTCTCCCCGGACCGGAGAACCCAGTTTGATTTCTTCAGCCCCTAAGCCCACCGCCAGGTCGGCAATGAAGCTGTCATTGGTATCACTTGACCGCAAAGAGACCGTAACCGCAAGACCGTTTTGTAAGGCTAGGATACCAGCGTCATAAGCCTCACTCACCGTTCCAATCTGGTTTACCTTTAAAAGCAAGGTGTTTCCGGCCTTCTGCTCAATTCCCATCCTTATTCTCACGGGATTAGTAACAAATAGATCATCACCAACGATCTTCCTGTCGGGTAAAGCTGCGGTCAACTTAGCAAAACTTTCAAAATCATCTTGATCAAAGGGATCCTCAATAAAGACAAGCGGATACTGTTTCGCCAGACTAATATAGTAATCAATCAATTCTGCCGGCTCCATCTCCCGCCCGCTTATTTTATACAAGCCCCGATCTTCCAGATAAAGATCGCTGGCCGCCACATCCAGGCCGAGCGCGACCTTACCGCCGTAACCAGCCTGTTCCACCGCTTCTAGCATCAAGTCAAAGGCCTGAGTATTATCGTTAATCGGTGGGGCTAGCGCGCCCCCGTCATCGGCGACCAGACCAAACTTCTTCTGTAAATTTTTTTCAAGTAAATAACGAATCTCCACCAAGGCCTCCAAGGCTTCGGCGAAGCAGGTAAAACCATCAAAGATTAACAAAAAATCCTCAAAATCTAATGACGAAGGGGAATGTTTACCTCCTGAAATTACCGTGGCCAGCGGAACAGGCAATCGGACGCCGCCCAGCCCACCCAAATAGCGGTAAAGCGGTAAGCCAGCAGCTTGGGCACCGGCTTTGGCTACTGCTAAAGAAACCGCTAGGATAGCGTTGCCACCCAATCGCTGTTTATTCTTTGTCCCATCAAGTTCAATCATTATATCATCAATTTTTCTCTGCGCAAGTACACTCTCGCCAATTAGTTTGGGAGCGATCTCCAGATTCACATTTTCCGCAGCCTTCTTCACCCCTAAACCTCTAAACCTTTTTCCCCCGTCATAAACCTCCCACGCCTCATACTTCCCTTTCGACGTGCCACTGGGCACGGAAGCCTCAACCCTAATCCCATCGGCAGTGGTCAATTCCACCTCCACAGTAGGTCGGCCCGGACCGCTCAGTATCTCCCTTGCTCTAATCAGTTCTATAACACTTTTCATTACTTAACTTCGCCCCTCTTCTTTTGATAATCCCCCATTCTTATTGTAAAAGAAAGAGGCGTTCCAAAAAGGTGCCTCTTCCCCAGTTTATGCCGGTTAAACTTCACCGCGCCGCTCCCCTGAGGAGACCCCACGCAAGCTAACGAATAAGAAGAACCCGTAAATTCATGACATTGGTTCCAGTATGTCCGGTAACCAAGGCATCTTTTAACTTGGTCAGCGCCGGTGAGCTGTTGTGGTTCTTAATGGCATAGTCGATATCCACACCTAACTCTTCCGCTCTTTCCTGGGTTAAGGAGTCTACGATCCCTCCCGCAATCTCAGTCGGTCCATCCGTGCCGTCAGTATCCACCGATACGCAAACAACTTCCGCTGAAGACTTAAACTTTTGGGCAAAGGCTAACACCAATTCTTGATTAGGTCCGCCCTTCCCACATTCTTCCCCAATGGTTACCGTAGTCTCACCGCCGGAAATTAAAGCACAGGGTGGGGAGAGCGGGCGTTTATAATTAACGATCTCTTTAGCGATTCCAGCAAAACAAATCCCTACATCCTTTGCTTCGCCTTCAATGGTCGATGATAGAATAACCGAATTGTACCCTAATTCCGTGGCACGCTTGGCCGCTGCCTCACAAGCGCCCACCGGATCGCCCACGCTAAAGATGGTTGTTCTCATACCTTCCAGCGTCTTTACAGTTTCAAGCTCTGGTCTATTTCTTCCCTCCATTATATAATTCTTGATGGAGGGTGCCACCTTCTCCAATAGGTCGTAATAATCCAATACATCAATGGCGTCTTGAAAAGTGGATGGATCCGGTAAAGACATATCAGGCCAAGGCATCCCTTCCGGAGCCGTGTCTAAAGTGAGGGTGACCGCCTCGGCCGGTTGAATATAAGCCACTAAACGGCCGCCTTTCATTTGACAGAGATGTTTCCGCACAATATTGATCTCCCGAATCACCGCACCACACTTTAAAAGTAAATCTGTGAGGTCTTGCATCTCTTTGAGGGTAATTCCATCCGCCGGTAAGGTGACTAACGAAGAAGAACCGCCAGTAATCGCCGCAAAGACCAGATCCTTTTCCCCCGCCTTTTCCACGACCTTTAGGATCTTACGGGCGCCGGCTACACTATCCTCATCTGGGATCGGGTGCCCAGCTTCGTATATTTCTATATGTTTCAAACGTCTTGTTTCGCCTTTTTTCACCACTACAATCCCTTCGGTGATTAGATCCCCAAGAATATCCTCCAATGCTTCAGCAATAGGATAAGAGCCCTTACCGGCGCCAACCACATAGATATGTTCAATCTCTTTTAGGTTAAAGACCTTATCACCGACATAAAGTAGTTCACCCTCTAGTTTTACTTGATTATATGTACCGACCCCCGGATCCGCCCCCCTAATCCCGGCTTCTGCAATTTGTAGAGCATCCCGGCGGGCTGTTTGTTGACCATGTGAGACAAGCGTGTCAAAGTTTTTCAAAATCCTTTCTTTGTCATCAAGACTATTCATTACAGTTCCCATCCTATCTAAAAGTGATATTGATTATCCCAATCGTACTTAGACAAGCCGCCAAGGCCACAAGGAAAAAGGCTTAGTTAAAATTGCCGTTGCGTAAGGAGAATGACTTCATAAGTTATTTCGTACATAGCTAAAGCCATAGATACTCTGCCTACTCTGATCGAAAGTCCGTTTTTTTATATTAATTATCACAACTAAATTCTACAACGGTCTTTAAACTATCAACATTACGCTTTGATTGATTCATCCTTGCGGCAGCGGGATTTTAACTAAGCCATAGGTTATTGAAACTAGATACTTGCCTCTACCTGATCAGCATTCTTCCCTTTCTTAAAGGACTTAACCGCCACTGTTAAGGCGATCAATAAGGATACGCCTATAAACACAGCAGAGATCGGGCGGACAAAGAATACACTCCAGTCACCACCACTAAGAATTAAAGTCCGGCGGATCTCACTCTCCAGCATTGGCCCTAGGACTAGGCCTAAAACTGTTGGGGCCATCGGGAATCCACCCCGCAACATCAGATAGCCAAAGAGGCCAAGCAATATGGTAAGCCATACATCAAACAAACTATTTCGTAGAGCATAAGAGCCTACCACAGCTAGAATCACCAGCATTGGCGCTAAAAAGTAAGTGGGCACCCTTAGGATCCGCACGAAGAACTTAATCCCCACCAGCTGGATCACCCACATAAAGATGTTGGCGATCAGGAGGGTGGTAAAGATCCCCATGATAATATCAGGCGATTTCGAAAAAAGCTGGGGACCAGGCTGTAAACCATGGATCATCAACCCCCCCAACAAAACTGCAGTCACACTGTCACCAGGAATGCCCAAAGTGAGCAAGGGGACTAGGGCACCGCCGGTTACCCCGTTATTCGCCGCTTCCGGCGCGATTACCCCATCAGGACACCCTTTTCCATACTCCTCCGGACTTTTGGAAAACCTTTTCGCTTGGTCATAAGCGAGAAAGGCCGCAATATTACCACCAGTAGCGGGGATAATCCCGACGATGGTCCCGATCACACTTGAACGCACAATATTGAATTTAGACCGCCAAATTTCCTTGAGCGAGGGAATAAAGTCGGATAAATTCAATGTTTTTGTATTCATCTCCATGGTCTGTTCTTCGGAGAGACTCCGCAAAATCTGGGGAATCGCGTAAAAACCAATTAAAGCTGGCATGACCGCTATTCCGCTCATTAAATTAATATTACCAAAGGTAAAGCGGAGATCGCCTATAATTGGATCCACCCCGAACGTCGAGAGCCAAACCCCGATCAATCCGGAAATGACTCCTTTAATCAAAGACTTGCCAGAGACCGAGGCGATGATCATCAATCCAAACAAAGCCAAGGCCGCATATTCGGGCGGCCCAAAACGCAAAGCAAACTTAGCGACCTGCGGAGCGAGCGTGGCCAGAATTAACCAGCTGATAAAGCCCCCAAAAAAGGAGGCCGTCGCCGCCCACCCCAGAGCTTTAGCCGCCCGACCCTGTTGGGCCATGGGATACCCGTCAAGAACAGTTGCCACCGCCGAAGGCGTACCCGGAATATTCAATAGGATGGCGGCTACTGCTCCCCCGGCGATCCCCCCCACGTAGACCCCTAACATCATGCCTAGAGCATGGAGCGTCGGAAAAGAGTAAGTAATCGGCACCAGTAAAGCAATACCCATGGTCGCAGTTAATCCAGGCAGACTGCCGAAGACTAGCCCCATAAAGGTACCGACAAAAGTCCATAACATTGCCATAGGATCGGTTAACACTGCCATAACCATTGAGAAAGAAGAAGCTACTTCCATTTCTCTCACCTACCTCCAAGTAAATCTTTACGCCAATGGTATCTTAAAAACGTAAACGAAAAGTGTGTAAATGACCAGTGCATAGACGCCTGCTAAGACCAATGAGCGCCGAAGCGACCGTTTTTCCTCGGGCACCAGCAGTAATGAGGCCCCTGCTACAAAGAGAAAAGCAACAACTATAAAGCCCAGATACCGCCAGAGAAAGACCAGCAGCAAGCACATGATAATTATGTTTAGCGTTTGGCGGGGGATGTAAGGAATGACCCTCCAGATCAGTTTTGTTTGGGATTCATCTTCAGTAGGTGCCGCTTTTTTTGTTTTTACCTTTTCCCAGATGATCGAACCGAGCAAACAGACGTTTAAGATTAAGACCGCCCAAAATGTGATGAGGGGAAAGGTCCGGGGGCCGATGCCCCCGGGTAATGTAGTAGAAGCGACATTTTGAGCTTGTTTTATAAAAAAGAGGGCGCCAATTGATAAGATACCGATTACCCAACATTCGGCTACTCTTTGTTTCATTATCAAAACCCCTTTTGATTTTTCCTAATATATGTTCGCTGCCACTTCTGCCAGTGCGGATGATAAGTTCCCAATATATTCGTCAAATTCATCCCCGTAGATTGGATTGCAGACAAAACCGGATTCCTTCGCAAAATTTTGGAATTCTTCGTTTTGCAATGCTCCTCTGAAGATCTCGGCCAATTTATCCTTTACGTCTTTATTTAAACCAGCCGGGGCTACCAAATACGAGATCTGGTCAACCGGCCCGTACGGGAAGACATCGTATCCTAACTCTTCGAAAGTAGGGACTTGCGGAAGAGATTCCAGGCGTTCATTTCGGAAAATCCCAAGCGCTCTAAGTTCTCCGCTCTGAATCTGGCTGATTGTTTCCGAGGGTTTTAGAACCACAGCGTCAATATGTCTGCCTAGTACCCCGGCGATGGCACGAGAAGCCCCAGTAAAGGGAACCTGCCTGATTGTACTACCAACACTTTGTGCGGCTAAGACTGCATCAGCGTGGTTCACGTTTCTACTCCCAGCCGTACCAATGGTAATCGTTCCTGGATTCGCTTTTACATCAGCCAAAAACTCATGAAGATCATTCCATTTGGCGTCCTTGCTGACCCCCAAGAGCATCGGATCTTCGGAGACTAGGCAAATATTGGTAAAGCGATCGCTCTTCCAGGAGATCTGGTTCTGGGCCATTAGGCTCAAAATCGTGCTGGAGGCTAGGCCAACAGTATATCCGTCGGGCCGGGAAGTAATTAGTTCAGTCAGACCAACAGCGCTATTGCCGCCTTCTTTATTAACAACTACTGTATTGATGCCAAATTCTCTTCTGATAATCGGTTGCAGCTTTCTGGCCATGATATCGGTAGCTCCCCCTGGCGACCAGGGTATAATGATCGTTATCTCTCTCCGGGGTTGCCACGCGGCAAAGACCACTGTTGACGAGAGTAAGACCGCGCATAAAACCAACAACAATAATACTTTCTGCAAACGCTTATTCATTATCTTTTCCTCCCTCTACTTTGTCTTTTAAACTACCTTCTCTGAAACAATCAACAATAAACCACTGATTCCTTTTAAATCTTACAGTTACAAGCTAACTCTCCTCGGCCAACACCTCCTCTACTGCAGTCTTGAGGTTTAATATATGATCATACATAACCTCTCGCGATGCTAATGGGTCTTTATGCTGCAGGGCTTTATAGATCCCCCGCATCTCCTCTTCCGTTGGAACCGCTCGGTTTGCTAATTTTAGTGTAGATTGACGAATCCGGTGGATCTCGTCTTGATAACTATCAATGATTTGGTAAATTTCATTATTGCCGCAAAGGCGCCAAATCATTCGGTGTAAGATACTATCCGTTTCGTAGATGCACTTTTCCTTTATTTCCTCATTATTGTAACTTGCTAGCAGCGTAAACTGTTTATCCAGAATCAGGATATCATCATCCGTGATCCTTTCCGCGGCTACTTCCGCCGCATACGGTTCTAATAGCAGCCTGATTTGGCAAATATCTCTTGCTTTCTCCAGGGAAACTGGTGCAACAATCGTACCAATCTGTGGTTTAACCAGAACCAATTTATCCTGCTGCAAACGACGAATCGCATCCCTTACCGGCGCTCTGCTTACATTGTATCTTTCTGCCATGCGCGCTTCGGAGATCTTTTCACCCGGTTTAAGTTTTAACGTATTAATGTCAGAACGTAAAGCTTCATAAATAGAATCAATGATCGTTTTTCGCGTATCCATTTCACTCCTCCTGACATACTAGTATACTAGTATGTTTATTTAACTTTAACACCGTTTTCTGTTTCTGTCAATATTCTTTTTGCGCTTTGTCATTCTGTGATAATGTCATGTTGCACCTATTCTGGTAAAATGTCATCTATGAGAGAGGAGACATGTAAGTTGGTATTTCATCCTTGGATAAACCCTAATACCCGTGCAGAAGCTGCCCAATTAAAAGTACACAAGCGTAGTCCTTCAAATGGTTGATGTAACGGCAAAAATGAGAACTATGACCTGACGTCTCATCACCGGAATCACCATTTATAGGTTAAATGGGGTCTGTTACAGGTCGGAAGCAATCGGACTCGCCCCCGGGGAATAGCTTGACGGCCTCATGACGTTGGCTTTAAAAATCTACAACCACGACCGGGAATTAATTGGCTATCTATTGGCAGACCTGAGAATAACCCCTTTTTTACACTTTTTCAAAGACCAAAGGGAAAAAAGCGAAGTTTATGTCTTAACAGCTACCG
>ENA-UOOK01006914-UOOK01006914.1-fermentation-metagenome-genome-assembly--contig:-NODE-6914-length-10583-cov-18.548917_pt1 | contig 10583 bp, 7 predicted proteins | sample MGYA00245777_ERZ724023 | MGnify/ENA primary metagenome ERZ724023 (study PRJEB28704, sample SAMN03018312) | fermentation metagenome | biome: anthropogenic terrestrial biome; feature: soil; material... | reverse complement strand
CCATCCTGATTGATCAACCTCTCCTTCACTTTCAATTTTGGTCCTGCGAGCACAATTCGTGAATAGAGACTTTCCGGTGCAGGATCATAACGAACTGCTACCAGGTTCTCGACCCCTGCAATGGCTGAGGCAACGTTACTGGTCGATGCTACCGAAGAATCGTAAAGAACAACGCCATCGATAAATTGTTTGTAACCTTCGATCAGTTCCACAATATCGTGATAGACTACCGTATCTTTATTGTGCAGCCATTTACCAGGCTGACGGTATTTATACCACCAGTAAGTATCAATCTCGATACCGGATTCAACCACATAGTTGATAAACAGACGGGGTGCATCCCGGTTGACAATTCCCTGCAGGGTGGATGCTGCGTGAATATCATCCCACATACTCTCAACCCGTTGAGGATCGTTTAGCTCATAATGTAGGCTGTATTTCAGATCAAAAAGTCCAATTGATTCGGAATTGGAATCATTGCATGAAAAAGATAACAGCAGGCAAAGAGTGATATAAATAAAATTTTTCATTTGATTTCGTTGGAATATGAGTAAGGGAAGTCTTTTATTCCCTTTTTTTGTTTGGAGTATCATCCATTTCAATTTCTATTTCTGCCCCATTCATCAATTCAGTATGTTTCAGATAATTTTTTGTGTAGGCCTCTCTTTTAAGCTTCACCCTTTTTATAAAGCGGTTTTCGACGTTGTTATAGGGTGCATTGATCACCACATTCTTTCCGTTTTCCAGGTGTATCGTTGCTTTTTTAAAGAGAGGGCTTCCCAGTACATACTGATCGGTTCCGGGACAAACAGGGTAGAAGCCGAGGGCACTAAACACATACCATGCCGACGTTTGTCCGTTGTCTTCGTCACCACAGTATCCGTCCGGTGTCGGCCAATACAGACGGTTCATCACTTCACGCACCCAATATTGGGCTTTCCAGGGTTCACCGGAGTAATTATAGAGATAGGTCATGTGTTGAATCGGTTGGTTGCCATGTGCGTAGTTTCCCATGTTCATGATTTGCATTTCCCGTATCTCGTGGATCACAAAACCATAATAGCTTTCATCGAACAGAGGGGGAAGATTGAACACCGAGTCGAGCATCTGGTTGAATGTTCTCTTCCCTCCCATCAGGCCGATTAATCCCTGCACATCGTGAAAAACGGACCAGGTATAATGCCAGCTGTTTCCTTCGGTGAAAGCATCTCCCCATTTAAAGGGATTGAAAGGAGCCTGAAAGGAGCCATCTTCGTTTCGTCCACGCATCAATTTCGTCTCCGGGTCAAACAGGTTGCGGTAATTTTGGCTTCGTTTGGCGTAAACTTCAATTTCAGCGGCAGGCCGCTTCAGTTTCTTTCCCAACTCATATATACACCAGTCATTATAGGCATACTCAAGTGTGCGTGCGGCATTCTCGTTGATCCCGACATTATAGGGTATATACCCCATTTTGTTGTAATATTCATGTCCGATGCGTCCGGTAGCAGCGCTTTTGGGGTTTACGTTTTTTGTTCCATGCACTACAGCCTCCCACAAGCGATCAATGTCATACCCTCTGATTCCTTTCAGATAGGCATCCGCAACAACGGAAGCTGAGTTATTCCCGATCATCGAGTTCCGGTGTCCGGGACTTGCCCACTCGGGTAGAAAGCCGCTTTCAAGGTAGGAATTAACAAGACCCTCTTGTATTTCTGCATTTACAGAAGGAAAAACAAGGTTCAGGAATGGAAATAGGCTGCGGAAAGTATCCCAGAACCCGGTATCGGTGTACATGCGTCCGGGCAGTACTTTTCCGTTGTAGGGGCTGTAATGAACGATGTTGCCTCTGACGTCAATCTCATACAGTTTTCTCGGAAATAGCAGGGAGCGGTAGAGACAGGAATAGAATGTTCGCGTTTGGTCAACCGTACCTCCTTCAACCTCGATTGCTTTCAACACTTTATTCCAGGCTTCTTTTCCGTTCTGTTTCACCTGATTAAAGTCATCTGTTCCCAACTCTTTCAGGTTCAATTCTGCCTGTTCATGACTGATAAATGAAGAGGCAACACGGGCGATGACCTTTTCACCTTTGGTAGTGCTAAAGCCAATGACAGCACCGGTATGGGCCTCCCTATTTTCCAGTTGATTTATCCTGAGTTTCTGGTTATCAAAGGTGGCATGATAAGTGAAAGGTTTATCAAACAGGATGACAAAGTAGTTCTTAAAATTATCGGGGACACCGCCGCTGTTTTTGGTTGAGTATCCAATGATTTTTTTTTCGGAAGGAATGATTTGAACATATGAGCCCATATCGAGTGCGTCAATGACCACAAAGGAATTCTCATTTTCAGGGAATGTGAAACGGAACATTGCAGCCCTTTCCGTCGGGGTAATTTCGGCAAGTACGTCATGCTCGGCGAGATAGACGCTGTAGTAATAGGGCTTTAACGTTTCTGCTTTATGAGAAAACCAACTGGCACGTTCCTCCTCATGAAAAAGAGGTTTACCGGTAACCGGCATAATGGAGAACTGTCCATAATCGCCGATCCAGGGGCTGGGTTGATGTATCTGTCTGAATCCATTTATTTTATCACTTTCATAGGAATAGACCCACCCATCGCCCATTTTCCCAGTCTGGGGAGTCCAGAAATTCATTCCCCAGGGTAATGCAATGGCAGGATATACATTCCCGTTAGACAACGCATGTTTCGACTGGGTTCCCATCAAGGGATTCACCCATTCTACGGGATCAGCGATTTTTCCCACTATCTGTGCATAGCTTTGAAAAGTAGAAAGCAGCAAACAGAGAATAACAATTTTCTTCATGATTTCTTTAATCTGATTTTATACAGTATGATACAATTATTTCTACAGCATTTCCTTCCAGAAGAAAGGGAGAAATCCATTACTGCTGCATATCTTTCGCTGACGGTGGAGGAGAGTCAACGCCCCATTCCTTGTTCGGGCGGTCACCCATCTCCAGCACCAGAGTGCCGCCTTTGATCAGTTCATCGTGTGTAAACCAGCTGTGGTTCCGTGGTTCTCCGTTGAACGTGGCAGATTGTATGTATTTGTTGCTCCACGAAGTGTTTTTTGCTTCTACAGTAAATTTGTTCCCGTTGTCCAGGTTGATGGTCGACTTGGTAAATACGGGACTTCCAATGGTATAAACAGGGATGCCCGGCGTTACAGGATAAAAACCCAGTTGTGAGAAGACCACAAAAGCCGTCATCCCACCTCCATCTTCATCACCTGGGATCCCCATAAGGTCGTTACGGAACCAACTCTCCAGCAGCATCCGGATACGTTTCTGTGTCTTCCAGGGCTGTCCAGCATAATTGTAGAGATAAGGTATGTGAAAGCTTGGTTCGTTACCCATCACAAACTGGCCTACATTACCAGTGGCATCGGGATGAACGGCGTAGTATTGCCATTTGGGCAGCTTCAGATCCTCTACAAAAAGCTGATCCAGTTTCTGAATAAAGGGTTGATTGCCACCAAACAGATTGATCAGGTCGGAGATATTGTGGCGCACATCCCAAATATAGGTCCAGGCATTGTTCTCATCGTAGTATGCCCTGGCACCTATCCCTCCTGAGAAAATATAGTCGAAGGGTTCTATAAATGCGCCGTTTTTATCTTTTGGGTGAAAGAAGCCGGTCTCTTTGTTGAACAAGTTGCGATAATTGTATGCACGGTTCAGGAAAAAGGTATAATCATCCTCTTTTCCCAAAGATTTTGCCAGTTGGGCGATGCTCCAGTCGTCATAGGAGGCGGCCTGCGTAACGGCAACAGAGTTTCTCTGTTCAAAATCACTGACGATTGCCACCGGCTCTTTTTCACCGGGATGCAGTCCCGGGAACCATCCATGTTCATGATAAAAATCATCCAGTTCTGTCTTGGGAGCACGCCGCCAAGGAATCATTGTTTCGTTGAGGACGGTATTTTTCATCCCCTCAAATGCTTTTTCCACGTCAAACTGAATCCCTTTACTCAAAGCATCGGCAAACATTACTGCAGCATGGTTGCCATTCATGCAGTGGGCATCACCGAACACACAAGGGAATGTAGGCATCCATTTTTCTTCAGAATTTTCATACATTCTGATGTAGGATGCCAGTTTCTCTTCTTCCGCCTTGGGATTAAGAATGATTTGTAATGGATGTAGGGCCAGGTAATTATCCCAGATCCAATCATCTGTCCAGAAGGGAACACCTCCATCATCGTGCACTTTCCCATCAAAACCATTGTAATATTTGCCATCCTCCGAAATATTGATCATCCTTTCGTGAGCCCGGTACAGGGAGGTATAAAAAACAGTCTTCTGATCTTCTGTTGCTCCTTCTACTTCTATTTTACCCAATGTCTCGTTCCATTTTGTACGCGCTGCACTTGCAAGAGCATCGATATCGAATTCCGCGATTTCGTTTTCCAAGTTATTTCGAGCCTGTTCGTGGCTGATATAGGATATGCCATAGCGAATACGCACTTCATTGATATTATCTGCAAACCGTACATAACTGGCTTTAAGGTTCTCCTTGTTTTTATTTCCTGTCTCTATAGGTTCCTGATCAAATTCAAGATAGAAGTAATGTTTGGTTCCATGGTATATCTCATATCCATGCATGGTATTTCCCTCTGCAAATAGTTCTCCATTACCTACCGTACGTAACATAACGTATCTTGGACCTTCATTTTCATATGTCAGTGAAAATATTGCTGATCGGGCAGCCGGTGCGAAACGGGTCAGTATGCCATGGTCATCGAGATAGACTGAATAGTGATAGGGGGTAGATTGTTCATGATCGTAACGATAATTCATGTTCGGTGTCAACTCGGTCAGTTCTCCACAGTAGGGCATCAAATAGAGCAGATCTCCCTGGCGATGTGAAGGTACATTCAGTGGCAGTCCTTGCATACGGTCGGTAACAAACTCGGTATGAGCAGGGATCATGCGTAACATGCTATTAGGCAGATGTGTGACCGGAAATGTAGGCACCAGTAGGATACTGATATTTCCAATGCGATTGTTGACATAATCAACCGGATCTTTTTTCTTATCCTTTCTATCTATTTGTTGGCATGATACAGAGGCAAATGCCAAAATCGTTATAAGCAATACTATTTTTTTCATAATTAATCATTTTTTGTGTATAATAAATCTATAGGTAACTGACATACCTTTTCAAGAATATGGCGGTTACCTTTTTTTGCTTCCTCGAAAAAAATCTTATCAGAAGGGTAATAGTTACCATTCTGATCTTTTCCCCTGAAAGAGATGCCGGCCTCTATTGCATTTAATATCAGAAGATATGGTTTGTTTAGATTGAGTGCTGCACGTAGCGGCGCCACCAATCTGTCTTCGGGACTCAGTTTCCGGTACAAATCGCATCCAACCCGAAACAAGGTGTCCCCCAGGCTTCTATTTCTGAACCGATGCAGCAGGTCGTCAATATGTTCCTCCAATTGCTGATGGGTGAACTCATCCGGGTAGAGAGCTTGTAGGATGTCGGCTGCCTGTAACATTGTTTGCCGTACATCACGAAGGAGCTTCTCGTCATCCAAGACCTCACTAATATATACAGCGTCAGGATGAGTCTGGTATCCCAGATAAGCTGCTGTTGCATGCCCTAAATTATGGATAAACAATTTTCTGTCTACCCAGGCCTTTATGTTTTCTTTGGGTGCCAGAAAAGGGACCTCGGGGATGGGGTTTAAGAAACTTTTTTTTGCGACAATCAAGGAGTTGTAGGGTTCTGCAAAAACCTGTAACGGATCTTCCTTGATGTCTTCTTGAGTCATTATTGGAACCATCTTTCCGATACTCGTCTCAACCAACCCTACCAATTGATCTAACGGATAATCTTCCGGTAGATATTTTCTTAACTCCTCTCTGATAAAAAAATCAGCATTACGCATATTCTCAGCAATGATTATATCTAACGGCATATTACCATAATCCTTCCTTCTGGCAAGTAAAGATTTGGCAATGATTGGGATAGCTGTCCGTAAGCCCTGTTGTCCGACAGATAAAGAGACAATACTTACATGCTTCAATTCTTCCATTATACGCTCCTCGTCTTCCAGACATAGACCTTTAATATTGCTTATTCGAACAGTTTCTTCCTTATCGCCATCTTTGATAATTACCCGGTATGCTTTTACCCGGTTCATCTGGTCTATCAAGGACCTGTTAATATCCACAAAAAGCACTTCATAACCTGAACGGTTGAATACCTGGCCGATAAAAGATCTTCCTATTTTCCCGGCACCAATAACTACAATTTTTTTATTATTCATCAGACTGGATTTTCATTGTGGATAATTCTTTTGTATTTGAATCAGGTACTCGTTGTAAAAGGATTCAATTTTTTTCCTTTTTTCTCCTGACTCTTTTTCATAAAACGTACCCCCATGATAGAAGCAGGCATATCCTCCAGAGACTACTCCCATAGCAATAGCCTTAGGCATATCAATTTGCTGCGAGGGATGTTCCAACAACTGTTGTGCAATACTTGCAATCACTCCTCCCGCAAAGTTGTCTCCACATCCAGTAGTATCTCCCACCTTTTCAGGGTGCTGGATTATCATCTCCTTCACCTTTTCGGATACTGGCATACTGCCTTTTGAGGTGCCAAACAATGGATTATTATATGCAAAATAGAGAGGATTGGCTCCATGCGTAATCACAATTCCGCCGACACCACTTTTCTGAAAGAAGCACAAGGCATCGTCAACCGAATCCTTGCCGCTTAATCGGAGCGCCTCTTCCCTATCGGCAATCAATAGATCGGTATGTCGGTATGTCTCTGATGAAGAGCCTAACGGCCATGCTGCATTTGGGTTCTTTTTCTCATTCAGGGAGTCATAAACAGTATTGACAATCGTCAATGCGTTTTTTTCTTTTGACTTTTTGAGCAACTCTGTCAGTGATTGATGGATATTGGGTACCAAAGCGGTACCTCCGAAAACGACAATGTCGCTCTCAAAGAAGGTATCATCCAGGTCTTCGGGAAAGAGATCCCATGCAGCTCCGATGTTGTTGATAAAAATCCGTTCCCCATGCCCCTGATCATAATCGGGATCGGAAAGTACATCGGTGAATGGTGTATATTTTTCCGATAATTTGAACTTGCCAATTTTCAACGGCGTTCTTTGTAAGTTCTCATCAATATAAGCTGCCCCCTTATCCATGCCTTTACTCCCATAGAAATAGACGTCGGCATTCATTTCGGCAAGCATTTGTGCCGTATGAATCAATGAAACGATGGAAGGCCCTCCGATATTGAGTGTTACCGGTGAATTGCCATTGGTGATTTCTTCTCTTACCTTCAAATAATCTTCACCTGTGAATTTTTCAAATTCATCCCTGAAAACCAGTTTGCCGGGTGATAATCCACCATCTCCCGGATTTACCGAGAGAAACCGTTTAAATATATCACCCGTAAAGTTCACCGGTTTGTAGAGATAATCCACCAAAGCGCACCCTGTACCAGATATTCTGAATGTTTTGCTGCTCATTACCCGATAAACTTTACATAATCTGATACTAACAGATGGATTGGTTCTTCGTCCTCAATAATTTGCGGGAATCGTCCTATTGTTTCGTGGAAACGATTGTCGGCAGTATCATCGTTTACTGTACTAACTTCACCTACAAGGACTTTTCCTTTTCCGGGCTCTCCATAAAATCGGTGATAGACACCCTGCTCGAGACAAATACTTTCTCCGGGTTGTAAAATCACCTTCCCACCGGGTTCAGCAACTCTCTCCACTCCATCGGTTTTTAACCGTATCGGTGTCGTTTCATCCAGTAAATCATCGGATGTCGTATTGTAAAGTTCTATTACCAGATTGCCTCCACCACGATTGATGATATCCTCCATTTTTGCCCAGTGGAAATGCATAGGCGTTTCCTGATTTTCCTCCACAATCATTATCTTCTCAGCATAGGGTTTCTTATCCACATTATATTTCCCATTCCGCAATGTGAACAGGAAGAGTCCTCTCTTGTAAAAATCACCGGAACCAAAATCGGTTATGTCCCACCCCAGCATATTGTCCACAACTTCTGCTACAGAGTCCTTGTTCTTTTTCCAGTCTGAAAGAGACCAATAGGCCCAGGGGGGCAAGTGGAACCGATGATCAGCTAAAATTGCTTTCGCTCCTTCAATAATCTGATTAACTTCGCTACGTTTCATTTCCTTAGAATTTAATATATTACAATTTTAATTTATTTTTGGACGTTGTTTTCTTCTTTTACCATCACGGAGCAGTACAAAAGGTATCCCATCAATAACAGAAGCAGGGCCATTGCTACTGACTGATTAAAAGCATCGGCGAGCAATCCCATTAGTGGGAGTATAATGGCACCACCGGCAACTCCCATAATCAGCAAACCGGATATTTCGTTGGCATTCTCCGGTTTGCGCTTCAAGGCAAATGAGACGATGATCGAAAAGACATTGGCCACAGCGAAACCCACTATAAAAATCAACGTCAGAATAGCCCAAACCTCATTCAAGAACAGCATGACAAAAAGTGCAGGGATGGCAACGAGCATACTTATCTTGAAAAATTTTTTAGCAGAGAAGGAGACCAGCAGGAGTGCCCCGATAAAGGTACCTATGGTCCTGGCAATAAAATAGAGGCTTGTTCCCAGGCCGGCTTTTTCTAGTGGGATATTGCATTTTTCAATCAGGAGTTTGGGGACAGTCGTGTTAAGCCCAACATCAATACCTACGACAAACAGGATTCCTATAAAAAAGAGAAGGATCATCTTGTCGCTCAACAGAGCGAAAGTTTTACCCAGCGAAGATGATTTCTGTTTAGGGGTCTCTTCTTTTATCGGAGTGAGCATCAACCACATCCCGATGGCGATTGTCACCAATCCGTAAATAAGAAAGACCAGCTTCCAGTCCCCAAACCGTACGGCCGTCCAACTGGCGATAATGGGCCCCAGAAAGGCAGCTATAGCTTTAATAAACTGACCCATTGTCAGGCTGCTTGTAAGTCGATCACTGCTAACAACATCAGTCAGGAGGGGATTTATGGAGACCTGGATAATGGTGTTCCCAATCCCCAACAATGCGAATGCAAACAGCATTATCGGAAAGTTATAGACAATTAATGGAATAATCATTGCCAATAAGGTAAGCATCATGCTGATGATGACTGTACGCTTTCTCCCCAGGCTATTCAATATCATGCTTGTTGGGACAGATAGAATGGCAAACCACAAGAACAGGCTAAAAGGGAGCAGATTGGCTATGGAGTCTCTCAGTCCAAAATCCTGTTTCACATAATTGGTCGAGATTCCAACCAAATCCACTATTCCCATTACAAAAAAACTGCTTATAACGGGTAACACCTTCAATAAGGAGATTCTATTTTTCATAAATTATTAAAAAAATATTTTTTTATCCAGCAAGTAATTAAACGCTTCATGCGGATTCATTTCCTTGCATTCCGCACTGCATAATGCTTCATATATTTTCTGTTCTTCTTCCGCCGTAAGTTTCCGGACAACTTTTTTCTTTGCATTCTTCCGCCTGTCCTTCAGCCCTTCTTTTTTCCATCTCTGGACTGTCCTCCCGCTCAGACCGAGATAAAAGCACAGGACTGAAATGCGCACATGCTTATTCTCATCAATAAAATCAAGCACTGTGCGCCGGACTTCTTCTGTTGTCAGTCTTCCCCGTCCGAAATCCCCCGCATCGCATCCAACTTTTTTTTTAATGTCAGAATCGAAACAACTTCAGCCAGCGCCGCGTCTTTTTTCTGCATCTCTTTCTGCTGCTGCTTTACACGTTTTTCAAGTTCGCGGATTTTCTTATCTTTTTCGTCTGTTCTGTTTGCCATGGTTGTCGTTATCTCCTGTTGGAACAGGCGCAGATGTTCCGTGTGGAGTCCGTTCTGTCTCAGCCATTCTCCGTTTTGATCTTCAGGTATTTTCTGATATTCAAGCAGCAGATTTAGTTTTTCTGCCATAGTGCGTTCTGACGACGGATTTTCTCCGGCCTGTTTAAGCCGCATTGTACCATCTTTTACTTTGGCTATCCAACAGTGTATCGTTATCGCTGATATTCCTGATTCCTTTGCGACTGTATACACACTTCTGTTTTCAGGCGGCAGAACTTTCCTCAAAATTGAGTTTCTGAAGCTCGTGCTGTATTTCATATATTTGCGCCCTCCTTAGGCGACAACTATATTGACACAGAGGGATATGGAATTTTTAACGCAAGCGATGTGCTGTATTTATCGGAACGGCCTGAGATGCTGCAAATCTTAAAACATGCTGACTTTTTGCTAGAGATATGGTATTGTAACGCATAAAAAAGTAGGAATATTCATTTTTTTAGTGACAGTTTTCTCCTTTTTCTGTGTTTATTATAGGATAAAGAAATAATGCTTGAAAGTTTTGATGAACTGTACAAAAAGTACGGGCCGATGGTTCTCCGCCGGTGCAGGTTTATATTGCAGGACGAAGATAAAGCCTTGGATGCTATGCAGGATACTTTTGTGCGGATTTTTGAACGCAAGGAGTATTTGCAGGAAGTATGCGCCAGTTTCTTTTATACGGCGGCAACCCGTGTCTGTCT
>ENA-UOOK01006913-UOOK01006913.1-fermentation-metagenome-genome-assembly--contig:-NODE-6913-length-10584-cov-22.082344_pt1 | contig 10584 bp, 7 predicted proteins | sample MGYA00245777_ERZ724023 | MGnify/ENA primary metagenome ERZ724023 (study PRJEB28704, sample SAMN03018312) | fermentation metagenome | biome: anthropogenic terrestrial biome; feature: soil; material... | reverse complement strand
GCATTTCCACGTCTTTGCCTTTATAAATTCTTTTAATCATAATCATAACCAATAAATTTAAATAAGTTGTTAACAGAAGCGAAGATACGAAAAGCCCCGATATGTTATTCCCAAAGAGGCAACTATTTGAAGAAAAAGACGATAATTTATACTTTATTGCACATACAAGCAATATTATTCACATTCATTCACGGTGTCTTCATCACGGGTGCCGTTTCAATCGACACCCGTGATGCGTTCAATAACCTAATATAAATACGATCATCCTCGACTGGATGGTGGAATCCACCCCCCGTTCTTCAGAAAGAAAACTTCGTATTAAGGAGTGTGCACATGCGAATTTCAATGCTTTCGAGGAGGAATATGTTTTTCTGAAAGGTGAGAATCTTCTTCCGCCTTACCCGCCTCGAAATTGTACCGGAATAATTTAAAAAACTCGTAATAGATTTTCATATTTTCCAGTTGATACCACTTTTCCACCGTAACGGGTTCGGCATCGAGATTATAGATTTTGGCATTCTCCAATGAAAGTATAAACGGCGAATGGGAGGCGATGATAAACTGACAGTTTTTAAAGCGTACGGAATCTTCTATCAACGTTTTCAATTGGAGCTGAAATTGAGGCGACATACTGTTTTCAGGTTCATCGAGCAAATAAAGCGCATTTTCCTCGATTTGCTTGTCGAAATATATCAGGGCGTTTTCGCCGTTGGAAAACTGGCGTTGCAATTCGCCGGCTCTATCGCGCACAAACCGGCGTTTGGATTTCGAGCGTCCATCGACGAACTTCCGGAACGCATCGATTCCCTCCCGGTCTTCCATATCCAAATGGACGCCGTTATCCCAATAGTCGGTATAAGAACTGTTTTTCACTTCATCGTAGTAATCGCTTTCGCTGCTTTTCCTGTTCCTGATCCGGCTGTTTTCTTCCCGTACGCTCAAAATGTGTTTGAAAACATCATCCGAAGCAATAAATTTACTGCTTAACGGAACATTCTTTATATCATTCAGTTCGTAACGGTTGTTCTTGACAAAAAAGTCGAACATCTTTGTCCGGTTGTATTTTCCCGAACGTTGAATATCGAGCGTTTCGGTGATGAGATTGAGCAAGGTGCTTTTACCGGAACCGTTGCCGCCGTAGAAGACGGTAATATCATCAAAATCGATTTCCTGAAGTTTTAAAGCAAATAGTCCGAGCGGATAATGCTCGTCCTGGGTATCCTGCCGGACAATGGAATCCCATCCATTGTAATAAGTGGCATCCTCGTCCATCAATGTAAATTCTTTCAGATAAATCATATCTCCGGTATTAACATGGTTAGTCTCTATTCTCTCATTAAGAACAGCATCGGATCGGAAAGGTATTCCATTACATTGCTGATGAAGCGGGCGGTTTCTCCCCCGTCCACGATACGGTGGTCGACGGTGAGCGAAAGCGGCAGGATGTGTCCCACCGTTATTTCGTCGTCTTTTACAATGGGGGTTTTCAGGATGCGCCCGATACCCAGGATGCCGGCTTGCGGATAGTTGAGTATCGGCGTCGCAAAAATACCGCCGATAGAACCGAAACTGGTAACGGTAAACGAGCCGTCTTTCAGGTCCTCCAACGTCAGTTTGCGCTCGCGCGCCTTAGCAGCCAGCACGCCTATCTGCCGGGCGGTTTCGAAGATCGACAAGCGGTCGGCATCGCGAATTACGGGAACCACCAATCCGTCGGGCGCATCCACGGCAATAGCGATGTGGATACGATTGCGGACAATCATCCGGTTGTTTTCCATGTCGATTTGAGAATTGAGTTGCGGGTGCTGTTTTAATGCCTGCGCCACCGCTTTCACGATGAAGGGAAGATAAGTGAGTTTGGCGCCCCTATCCGCAAACTCCCGTTTATATTTCGCGATAACCTTTTTCAATCCGGATATCTCGACTTCTTCAAATATCGATAATTGTGCGGCACTTTGCAGGGAGTGAAGCATATTTCGAGCAATGGTTTTTCTTATTTGCGTAAGAGGTTGATATGTGACTTCTTCGGTGTGCTCAAGGTTGGTTTCTTTTTTATCCGTATTGAATTGAGAGGAAGTATGAAAATTCAGAATATCCTCTTTCTTCACTCTTCCTTCGGGCCCGCTTCCCGGCACTTCGTTGATGTCGATGCCCATTTCTTTAGCCATGGCTCGGGCAAGGGGCGTGGCAAGCGCTTTGCCCGGTCGTTGCTCCGCCTTTTGCGTTTGAGAAGATCCCTCATCGCTCGAGGCGAGCAAATCGTCCTCGCCCGACAGTTCCATCGTACCAACGACCGAAGCGCTGTCTTCTGCCTCCACTTCGATATCTACCAACGGGGCGCCCACAGGAATTATATCGCCCGGATTCCCATACCGGGCTATGATCTTTCCGCTTTTAGGCGAAGGGATATCGGCCACCAACTTGTCGGTTTCCATCTGTGCGATCGTATCGCCCACTTTCACTTCGTCTCCTTCCGAAACCAGCCACTCCATCAGGGTTCCTTCTTCCAAACCTTCTCCTAAATCGGGGAAATTAAATGTAAATTTCATATCATCATGACTTAAAATGTGACGCTTTTTTCTATTTCATAAAAAATACGCTCGGGCGAAATAATGAAATACTTCTCGCCTTGCGCCAACGGGACAACGGTGTCGAAACCCATCACGCGTCGCGGCGGCGCTTCCAAATACAGGAAGGCTTCCTCATTGACTACGGCTATCAGTTCCGATCCTACACTGAACGACTCATTGGCCTCCGCCACCACAATCACCCGCCCCGTTTTCCTTACCGAATTGCGGATCGTTTCCCTGTCGATGGGATAAATGGAGCGCAAATCGATCAGTTCGACCGAAATGCCGGCCTCCTGCGCCATCTTAATCGCTTTTTGACATTCACGGATCATGGCTCCGAAAGCCACTACCGTGATATCCGTACCCTCTTGAACCACCCGGGCCTTATCCAGCGGGAGAGAGAATTTTTCATCGGACACCTCTTGCTTGATGGCGCGATAAATTCGTTTAGGCTCCATAAAAACAACCGGATCGTTACTTTCGATAGCCGCGATCAACAAACCCTTTGCATCATGTGGCGTGGACGGAATCACGACCCTCAGTCCCGGGATATGGGCAAAAAGGGCTTCCGGGCTGTCGGAATGATGTTCCAGCGCATTCACGCCGCCTCCATAGGGGAAACGGATGACCACCGGCATCTTGAACTTGCCGCGCGAACGGTTTTGCATACGCGATATGCCGGTCACGATCTGGTTAAACGCAGGGAAGGTGAAACCTTCGAATTGTAGCTCCACCACAGGCCTGAGTCCCGAAACGGCCATTCCCAAAGCAGCACCCACGATTCCCGATTCGGCCAGCGGCGAGTCGAATACACGGTCGGCGCCATGTTTCCGTTGCAACCCTTCGGTGACGCGAAAAACGCCTCCTTCCACCCCTACGTCTTCTCCGTAAACAACGACACGATTGTCTTCACTCAATTTGATATCCAGCGCATCGTTAATCGCCTTTACCATCGTCATAACGCTCATCGTCTGTTCTCCTTCCAACTTAAGAATTGTTCATATTCAGCCTTTTGTCTTTTTAATTCATCCGGCATATCGGTGTACATATAGTCGAACACATCACCTAAGGGATACGCTTTAGCCTTTTCCGCTTCCACGAACTGCGCGTCGATCTGTGACTTATACGTTTCCCTGAGCTTCTCCTCATCGAGATTCCACACACCTTTGACTTCCATATACCGCTTCAAACGGAGAAGCGGATCGTTAAGTCCCCATAGCGTTTCTTCCTCTTTCTTCCGGTATTTCGAGGGATCATCCGAGGTGGTATGCGCGCCGCGACGATAGGTGAATGCTTCGATCAACACAGCACCCTTACCCGACCGGGCATATTCCGTCGCGGTTTTATAAGCCAGATACATCGCGAAAAAATCGTTGCCGTCGACCTTGATTCCGGGAAGACCGAAGGCGACCGATTTGACCGCCAGATTAACCGAACTCGTCTGCACATTCACCGGTACCGAGATGGCATACTGATTGTTTTGTATCGTGAAGACTACGGGGGCTTTCCACACGCCGGCGAAATTTAACGCTTCGCTGAAATCGCCTTCCGAAGTGCCCCCGTCACCGACAAACGTGAACACGGCGTTGTCCTTTTTTTGATATCGGATGGAATATCCGATACCGACGGCATGGTGCAACTGCGTTCCGATGGAGATGGACATGGGCAACACACGAGGCCGATGCTTAAAACTGCCTCCCTGTTCGTTTCCGAGATAAAACAGGAACATCTCTTTCGGGGAAACGCCTTTGGATAGCAGCGTGCCTAATTCGCGAAACGAAGGAACAAGCCAATCATCGTCGCGGATATTCATTCCGGCGGCGATATGGATCGCTTCCTGCCCCAGGTTGGGCGTATACGTATACATCCGCCCCTGGCGTTGATAAGAAACCGCCATTTCATCGGCCGTCCGTTCAAAAAGCATCTGTTTATACGCCTCTATGATTGTTTCATCATCCAATGCAGGCATCCGGTCTTGATCGACCACATGGCCTTCGTTGTCGATGACTTGCAGCATTTTATTTTCTATAGGATTATAATCACGAAAAATCGCAGGTAAATCGTTTTGGATCATTTATCTGTTTATTTAGAACAAATTCAAATAATATTTAGCTCTCCATATAACAGTTCGACCCATAAATAGTTCTAATGAGGCTCCGCAAAGCAGCAATAAACGCGCGCAAGTCAACAATGCCAAGTCTGGAATGAGGAAAGACTTTCTCTATTTAAAATGTTCACTTTCCGATGCAGGAAATACAACTAATTAATTATAAATTAATTACCACATAAACGGTACAAATTTTCACTTAAGTTCTATTTATTTTCTATTGATTATCAGATACTTACTTAAAAGTGCCCTTTTTCAATGTATTTACCTGATTTATTGAAAGTTGCATTTCTTATTTTGTATCGAGTTTGTACCAATTTTTTAAAACATCGCAGTCGTTGAAACTAAATTTTTTAACTGTCATGACCTATTGCAGCCAAATAACATAATATATTAAAAAATGACTTTTATTTTATTTGTTGAATAGTATTCATCAAATTTTGTTCTAACAACTTAGACCCTCTTGGTGTGTATTCGTAAACTATACAACGTAAATGCTTTAGATCAAAAGGAACGTCATCCATAGATTGAGTAATTAATATCACTTCCTTGCCGATAGTATGAGCCATTCCTACTTCATAAAATACATTTGGGTTTCTTTCCGTCAGTTCTGCAATAATAATTGAAGCTTCATTGATACTTTTCCAAATATCTTCAATTATGGGTTTATTTCCATAAATATTATCTGCCCTTAAGCATATAGCATTAGGTATCTGTTCAATAGTTGGTTTAATATGATCACTAAATATTATATTATAAGGATTTTTAAATGGAGATAAGACAAAATAAAGATTGTCATTCCTTAAAAAATCTCGTCCTTTAAAAATTGGGTTAATTTTGACTATTTTATTCATTAAATCAATTCTATTTATTTCTGTCTGAATATAATTGTTTTGCTAACTCTGTTATGTTAATATCATTGAAATTTTCAAGCCAATTGGTTGGAAACAGGAAGTGAATTATATCCTCAAAACCAAATACTTCTTCCAATTGTCTTTTAACATCATCAGCATTGCACATAAAGTTTGGACGATTATCTTGAAATCTAACATATGGAACTCCCGATGCATTTTTATTTGAAGCAAATACATCAACGACTAATTGCGATACCACAATAGCATAGTGAATAGGTTGATAAAGCCTAACATTCTTTAAGCTAAAGTTATTATTACGTGCTATTTGTACCACTGGCTCATCGAGTAAATAAAGTATTTTTTCAACTTTATCTCTATCATTTTGGGAAAGATTTCCTCCCACATTACACATTGACACTTTAAACGGCATTCTTATATCTCCTTTTTTAGTAATCCTTTCCTATTATTATATGGTTTCATTAACAAAACACCTGCCCAAAACGCCCAATTTATTACCATCACAATATATTTTTCGAAAATAGTAATCTTTGCTCCGAGGTATTCATTTAATTCTCCACTAGTAGCTTTTCCCAAAAATGCACTGGCAGACAAATTTGCAAAATCTAAATCTAAAAAATTTTCTCGATGGGTAATTTTATTTCTTTCATCCCTTATAACCTCAAAAGCTTCACTATTGCTCGTAAGATAATCTAAAATATTCTCAGTTTCAGATATTTTTTTTAGTTTATTTGAAACAGTTCTGTAATAACATTCTTTCTCCTGTAATTCTAAACTAAATATTACATTTATCAAAAGAAGAATTTGATCGTTTACTTTAGTTATTCTTGAATAAAAATTCTCCACGTGATATCTAATCAAAGTTATTTTACGAGAGTTTATTCCCATATCTTCCTGAGTAAGCTCTTTTAGAAGCTCTACTATTAATTCTAATGTCCTTAGTGTGCCTATAATATTATAAGACTTAACAAAAACTTCATAATAAAAATCTTCTTCTTCGGATTTCTCATTTTTAGTAACAACTGGAGAATAATCCTTAACAATTAATTTCCAAAATACAGTTTTTTCTAATTCATCGACTGTTTTTGGTCCATTGTTTCGATCTGTAAGCATAGTTATATATTTTAATCAAACTTCAACTCAGGCAAACTCTTCACAGTCTCCACCGTTTGCAGACTTACGTTGATGATACTTAACAGCAAATTGAGAATGTATTTGGGTTGCCCGTGTTCACGCGCCCAATCATTGGGATCGTTGGTGATGCCGCTTGCCGGATGAGTGGTTATTTGATACCGCTCCATAATCCATTCAATAGCACTTTTACCATTTACAACGTACTCGTATGCCTCTTCGGGAATGTTTTCTATCGTGATTTGATGGTTGTAGATGATGGTATCGGTTATCCCTTTCTTGGGAAAACGCATTTTTTCTACTTCGTAATCCACATTTGCACCAGTATCTATTATGACACGAACAGTGTTGGGTTTTTCGTAGTTTTCATAATTGAGATGGAGTTCTGCTAATTGACGACCGGCTTTTACAAATTTCCAGAAATCGGTGCTGTTGTCCACCAAAGGTAAACGGGGAAGCGTCTTTTTGAGATCGGCCACAAAAGTTTCACGGTATTGGGGGCTGTGCAAAATGCCATACACGTAATAAAACACATCTTCTTTTTGGGTCACATTGCCGTACATAGCACGGGCACGTTCCAAAATAAAATCACTGATACCGTCACGACGTGAATACATACTTGTTTCAGGTTCCGCTACGGCATCGAAGAGCGTAGGACTGTCTTGCTGCCGTTCTTCATACCAATAGAGAGGGAAGCATTGTGCTCCTGCTTCTAATAAATTCAAATCAACAATTTTATCTGAGATTAAAACGGAAGCTTGTTTATTTCCTCCTAACCCAGAAACACATATGATTAAATTTCTAATCTGTGATAAAGGAAAGAATTTATCTTGTTGATATGTACGTTGTACGATTGCTTTTTCAAAACAAACATGTTGATTTTGAAAAGGGCGATAGATAGAGTTAACAATGTTTTTATCTGAAAATGCTAACACTTCTCCTTTATCAAAAGAATTTTTCAATTTATCATTCCAGCTTATTTTTGTCTTATCATAATGTTCATCAGAAAACTTGGAGTCAGGGATTTCCAATCTATTATTGTAAAACCCAATTAATGATTGAATATTTTCTGACAATTTATTATAAGAAAAATTATACATCCATGTGTCAGCAGCGGTTGCGATACCAAGTGAATACGTTGTAAAAAATGATTTTGTTTGCCCATCGAATTTCTTATCCGGTGTAAGCGCAATGAGATCGGAAAAACTGTCATTCCGATGGTTAATCCAATCACCATATTCGTTGGGTTGAAGAACCTGCCATTGCATTTTCGGGTTGGAAATACTACCAAAATTTTTAGTCAAGGTCAATTTATCTTCACGAGTAAGATAGTCTTCCACTTCGTGGTACCGGATTTTGGCGTTGCCTATGCGTCCTGGCTTTTTCACCAATAAAGTAACAGCAATAGGCGTCCGGCTACCTGATCCAAAAATCTTGCCGCCTTCTTTTCTTGATAATTCGCCACTTGTACGTTGATTTCCACGTAAGTTAAATACATAAATAGATGAAAATTCTTTTTCGATGGACTTTCTGAAACCATCCATTCCATTCGTATCAATCCATGCCCCATTGGAAACAAAACAGATAATTCCTCCATTATTCGGGTCTAACCGATCGCTTGCCCATCGGAAAGCTTTAATGTACGCGTCATATAAAGCTTTTATGGAATTAGCAGCCGTTCCTACTGCATATGTAGTTTCAATCCTTTTTTATAAATAGGTATATTTCTGATTTTCAGAATTGTCGTTAGCTGATTTTTGCCCGATGGAATAAGGCGGATTGCCTATAATCACACGCAAAGGGGCTTTTTGCTGTTCCTGAACCCGTTTGGAGTTCTGTGGAAACATTTCGCTGAAAAGTTCTTCGCTATCTTTTGTTTCACCCAATTGAAAAGTATCGGTCAAACAGATTCCATCGAACGGCGTATATTCTCCTTCCGTTTCGTTTTTTATTTCGTGATATACGTTTTCGATATTAACCGAACCAATATAGTAAGCAAGCAATACTATTTCGTTAGCATGAATTTCCTGTTTATATTTTCTTTCAAGCGTTTCGGGCGAAATTAATCCAGTTTGTAATAATCGGGTAATAAATGTTCCTGTACCCGTAAAGGGGTCTAGGATATGAATGTTTTCATCGCTCAACATACGGCCAAATTCTTTTTGCAGTACATCGCTTACCGAATGAATAATGAAATCTACTACTTCTACCGGCGTATATACAATACCCAACCGTTCAGCCATTTTCGGAAACGCAGCCTTGAAAAACTTATCATAGAGTTCGATAATGATCTTTTGTTTGGCTTCGGCATTGTCTATTTCTGATGCCCTCATTTTTACGCTATCATAAAATTTCTGTAGCGTATCATTTTCCTGTTCCGTATTTTCATTTTCCAGAAGACCTAACATTTGTTGCATGGATTGTGAAATGGCATTATTCTTCACAAACGAATAGTTTTCAAACAGGGCTTCGAAAACGGGTTGGGTGATGATGTGTTGCGAAAGCATCTCAATGGCTTCTGCTTCGGTTACGGATGGGTTAATGTTCTTGTGCAGTCCTTTCAGAAAACGTTCAAAAGCTTTTTTGTGCTTTTTATCTTCGGCAACAAGATGGGTAATGCGCTCGATCTGCCGTTCGGCTATCTCCGCAATGTCTTTTGCCCATTGCTCCCAATAGCGCCTATCACCCACTTTCTCCACCATTTTGGCATAAAGCAAGCTTTGCATTTGCTCAAATTTGAGCGACAGCTGCAATACGGCATCGGAAGTGTTATCAACCAATCCCGCATCGTTATAATCATTATCACCGCCGTGCGCCGGAGCGCCGATAACAATATTCTGCGGTTTGTTTTTATTGAGTTCTATTTTATTGACAGTGGCTTTGAATCGGTCGTCGTGGGCACGAAGCGCATTAAGAACCGTCCAGACAACAGCATAAACTTTATTATTATCTAACGCTTTTTTGGTATCCACATCGCTTGGAATAACAATAGGTATGATGATATAGCCATATTTTTTACCCGGAGCACGGCGCATAACCCGCCCAACGGATTGGACTACGTCCACTTGGGAATTTCGGGGTGAAAGAAAAATAACTGCATCCAATGATGGAACGTCCACACCTTCGCTCAAACAACGCACATTCGTGAGAATACGGCAGTTTTGTGTTCCCCGCTCCACGCTTTTGAGCCATGAAAGTTTTTGCCCTCGCTCAGTAGCAGCCATTGTTCCGTCGATATGCTGGCTATCCACCATTACCATTCGCTGTTGGGCTTCTTCACTCAATTTTTTGTAATAAAGTTCGCCCATTTGATTAAACGCGTTGGTGATTTGTTTAGAGGTTTTTATATTTTGACAAAAAGCGACAGCAGTATGCATCGGCTCGGGGTCACTACTTTTAACAAGGGCATTGTCTCCTACCAACTCTTTGCTCAAAGCGTTAATACAACCTATAAGTTTATTAATATCGTTTGCGGGAACTTCGGTAGTTCCGTCAGCAACCATCTGTTGGACAGAAAGAGGCATGTCGTTCTCATTAACCGTAAGCACCAAAACTTTATAATCGGATAACAATCCTTTGTTTACGGCCTCTCCAAAACCGATATGGTATATTTCTTCTCCGTAGAGCCTCGTGTCGTCCATCGAACAAAGCACGGCATCCATATCCACGGCTTTTTTCTTATTGTCGTCGCTATACAGACGAGGCGTAGCAGTCATATACATTCGTTTATGTCCTTGAATAAAATCATTATCATGGACTTTTACGAAAGCACTTTCATCGTCGTTGGAAAGCGTTACACCTGTGGTACGATGGGCTTCGTCACAAATAATTAAATCGAAAATGCCTTTGTCTACACTACTCCCCAGTTGTAGGACAGGTATTATCACTTTATTAAGTGCGTTAA
>ENA-UOOK01006911-UOOK01006911.1-fermentation-metagenome-genome-assembly--contig:-NODE-6911-length-10588-cov-2.866135_pt1 | contig 10588 bp, 11 predicted proteins | sample MGYA00245777_ERZ724023 | MGnify/ENA primary metagenome ERZ724023 (study PRJEB28704, sample SAMN03018312) | fermentation metagenome | biome: anthropogenic terrestrial biome; feature: soil; material... | reverse complement strand
GTTGGTTATGGAGTCCACATACGGTGACCGCTTACATACCGAAGTGGAAGGCCGTTCGGACAAAATGGCCAATATTATTGCTCGTACCGTTCGCCGCGGGGGTAATGTGCTGATTCCGGCCTTTTCCGTGGGACGTACACAAGAGATGATTTATGACATTAACAAGCGTATTGCTCAATCGGAATATTTCCGTTCCATTATCAACAACACAAAAACATTCGTGGACAGTCCTTTGGCCATCAATGCTACAGCCATATTCATGGAGAACCCTCAATGCTATGATATGGAAGCCAAAACCTTCTTGGAATCCGGAGATGATCCGCTGCAGTTCCCCGGATTGACCTTTACAATGTCACCGGATGAGTCAAAAGAAATCAATAATTTAGATAAACCGTGTATCATCATCGCTGCCAGCGGCATGTGCGATGCCGGCCGGATCAAACATCACCTGAAACATAACCTGTGGAGACCTGAATCCTCGGTGGTGTTCGTAGGGTATCAAGCGCAAGGTTCTTTGGGGCGAAGGATATTGGACGGTAATAAAAAAGTCAAGATATTCGGCGAATCCATTGATGTCAATGCTAACATTGAAAGCATTGACGGTTTTTCCGCTCATGCCGACCAAAATGAATTGCTAAACTGGGTATCAAACTTTAAAAAGAAACCCAAAAAGATTTTTATCGTGCACGGGGATCCTGATGCACAAATAGAGTTTTCAAAACTTCTAGAGAGTCGACTGAACATTGATACCGTTATTCCCGACCGGGGAGACAGCTATGATCTGACGGCTGACCAATCGGTATACTACGGTGTTACACAGGAAAACAAAGACCTCAATAATGAGTTCAAACGTCTGCGTCTGCTTGACAGGCTATATGAAGCCGATGAGGAAATATCCAGTATGGTCAGTGATGTCTATGACTTGCTGAAAACCGATATTTCAGATATGGATGTTGAAAGACTTTTGCAAATGTCCAAAGAAATTGAAGCCAGCATCAAGGAATTTAAAAGTGCATTTTAATAGTTCATATATAAAGGTGCTTAAGTATGAAAACAATAAATTTAGAAACGCATCTTCATCAAAAGATCTTTGATGAAGATGCCTATTTTCCGCAATGCCATGCCTCCACCCTTGTCCGGTTGGAAAACGACATTCTGATCTGTGCATGGTTTGCCGGAACTCATGAAAAACATGATGACACGGCTATTTGGTACTCGGTTTTTAAAGACCTGAGGTGGTCTCCTCCTAAAGTTGCATGTGATACCCTCGGTATTCCTTGTTGGAACCCGGTTCTTTTTTCACCGGATCAACAAAAAGTTTTATTGTATTTTAAGTCCGGAAAGACCATTCCGGGGTGGAAAACATGTTTTTCCACTTACGATGTGACCTGTGACACTTGGAGCCCCATCAAGGAATTGGTTCAATGTGATATCGGCGGTCGCGGACCGGTGAAAAACAAACCCATTAAGTTATCAGACAAAACTGTTCTGGCACCGGCATCCATTGAAACAAAGGACAGCTGGGAAGCTTTTGTAGACCTTTCAACGGACGACGGTTTCACATGGGGACCTTTTATTCATGTTCCTTTGGACCGGAGCAAGCTGACCGGAAAAGGAATCATTCAGCCTTCTTGCTGGGAATCCCAACCGGGTCATGTCCATATGCTCCTAAGAAGCACGGAAGGTTGTTTATTTAGAAGCGATTCAACGGATTTTGGAATGACTTGGTGCGAAGCATATCCTACCCCTATGGCTAATAACAACAGCGGTATCGATTTAACAATGCTCTCCGACGGCACACTGCTGTTACTATGCAATCCTTTGGCTGAGAATTGGGGAAAACGAAATTTATTGACTTTGTTTTCATCCCGTGACAACGGTCATACATGGATGGAAGAGATGATTATCGAAAAAGACGAACAAAACAAAGACAGCGAGTTCTCCTACCCTGCAATCATTTCAACCAAAGACCAAGTGTATGCAAGCTATACACACAGGAGAAAAACCATTGTATTTCTACAGCTGACCATAAAAAAGGAGTGATTTTAGATAAACAATTTCCGTGATGGATATAAATTGTCAGAAATTTTATGATCGGGCTAGTTAATGAAGGAGTTGTCTTGTATGGATAAAATAAGTAGCGAGAAATTAAGTCTCGCTACTTTTTAATGTTCTTTATAAAATGTAATTTGTTATGCAGTCATACCAATGAACATAGGTTTCACCGTTGATGTAAATCCTCTCATTGAGGGGAAGTCGTTCCGACCATTTTTGTTTGTATCGGTTCATTGCCCAATCGTCACGGTTAAACCTTCGCCACAATACTGTTCGACCGTTATGATCAATGAATTGTTCTGTTGCCACACCGGTATCAGAATATACAACCATGACACAGACAGTATCAAAACTCTTGTTTAAAATTTCGATTAGATATTTACCGACCACATCGATCATTTCCGGGGCTTTGTCACATGTTATATCATTAAAGTTTCTTTTTATTCTACCTTTTGGCAAGAGATCGGTTTCATTCCCGCAGTTATCTTCACCAAATCCCCAATCCTGCAAGAAATCGTCACTGTCCAAAAAAGTATAATATTTTTTCACACCATTCTCAATATGACTTTCTGCCAGTGTTCGACAATGTGTATCTGTCAATTGTGCAATAAAATGTCTTTCATCATTGGCATGATTCCCTGTTGCAATAATTTCAACACCTTCAACTCCATGTACACTCGCTTTCCCGATTACCTTCATTTGTGTCACATTCGTACGTATTCTTTCGGGAAAATCATACATTGCCCATGTAAGTTCTTCTCCGAGTTTAGGGATTAAAAACCATCCCAAAAGCTCTTCCCACTTAACAGTGAATGGAAGTTGATCTGACTTTGTTATCCTATATTCGGGTAATACATTCGGTAATTTTATCATGTTATAATCTCCTTTCGATTTTGGTGGATATGGATATTTTACTTTGAAGATCTGCTTTGCTTTAAAAAGGCGGCTCTTAACAGTTCCTACGGGAATTCCAAGCTGTTTTGCGATCACGGATTGCGGCAAGCCTTCAAAAAAGTAAAGATTAAGAACTTGCCTTTCCTTATCTCCTAATATCTCAAGGGTTTCTTGAACGGGATTACTTTCAGCTATGCCAAAACGACTCATCGCTAAAGCTTCTGATTCATTAATCGGTATATCAGTTTCAACATTCTTTTTACGATAACGACTGCGGTAATAATCATTACACTTGTTTTGTGCAATCCTTATCAACCAAGCCTTAAAGTTTTTTTCATCCGTAAGGGAATGAATGTTTAGAAATGCGGTTATATATACATCTTGTAAAATATCTTCCGCATCCTCTCTTGTCGGCAGCTTATAATATACAAAACGCTCAAGGGCACCTTTCGTTAAACACAGCATTTCCTCAAATAAGGTTTGATCCACATCTTCACCTCCTTTTCTTACAATGAAGTCGACTTCACAACTAAAGACGGGAAACATCATCGAAAGGTTCATTTATATTCAATTATGGTATAAAAAAATGCCTTGGCACAGCTAAACAACTGCAAGGCATTTTAATGATCATTTAGAGTATCATTTTTGTCAGCTTACTGTGTTTCGTAAAATCCCTACTCCTTTAATGTCTACTTCCACTGTGTCTTTCGGTGACAAGGGGCCTACCCCTTCCGGTGTTCCTGTAGTAATCATATCTCCTTTTCTTAAGGGAATGTGTTTTGATATGAAACTGATTAATTCAGGTATCTTAAAGATCATTTTGTTTGCATTACCTTTTTGCTTGGTAACACCGTTTAATCTCAATTCAATTGCAATGTCGTCTATGTCTACATCCGTTTCGATACATGGGCCGACGGGACAGAAAGTTTTGAAGTTTTTCGCCCTGATCCATTGACCGTCTTGCTGTTGGATTGCTCTGGCAGATACGTCATTTAAACACGTTACACCGAAAACAGCTTCTCTTGCTTGTTGAATATCCGCATCAACTAAATCTTTGTTAATGACCACGGCGATTTCCGCTTCATAGTCGATCCTCCCTACATTGTTAGGTAAAATGATGGTCTCGTTATGAGCAATCACCGATGTGGGTAACTTGATAAACAGAACCGGATCCTTCGGAGCTTCTGTGACACTTTTGCTTTCTCGAATGTGATCCAAGTAATTCGCGCCCACTGCAATGATATATTCATTGATCACCGGTGCCTTTATTTTCACATCGTCCATGTTAACAATACGCCCGGTTTTATTGAAGCCTTCAAACAGATCACCTTGTATCTCGTCTATAGTTTGATTATCCCCAATACCCCAAGCTGTTTTTCCATCCAATTCAAATTTATAGAATTTCAATTTTATTCTCCTTTTTCGTCAATTTCACTAACATTATATCCCATGTGCAGTAACAATAAAAGGTGAAATAAAAATACAACCTCGTTCATCTTTGCTCATGTTAAGGATGTTTTAAATAGAATAATCCACATAAAACCGGAAGATAATAATTTGCATGGAGGTATTATTATTTACAACAATACCTCCATATGATTTAGCTCTTGTGAACTTTTGGAGGAAAATGTTTATGACACAGCAGTTTACCACAAAGGATGTTTCTAATCTGGCAAAGGAAGTGGGATATGTACTCCTGCAACCTACCTACACTACAGATCCGAATGAGCAGTTGGTATTGGCAGACACGATGACAGAAGAGACGGTCACATTATCTTTGCAAGAACTTCTGAATCTCAAAAATCTCATGGACGAAAAACGTGAAGGTGGAATACATTAAGGATTAACCTAATTCGATCGTCGCATCCAAAGGAACCACTTGAATCCATGTTCGTGCCGGGTTCAACCGGATTTCATCACCGTTAGAGTCGGTGAATCGTGTCATGGCAAACCTGGTTTCTTTGGACCAATTGATTTCAATCACCTTACCGGAAGTTACATAATATCCTTTTCCTGAACCTGCTGTTTCAAGGTGTTGCCGTCCTTCCGTGTCTCCTTTGATGGTATAATTTTTAACTCTCATAATGATGATGTTACCGGCTTGGATTTGCTCTCCGTTGTTTCTTTCCATATGGGGCTGTCCTTGTCTGGTTTTATCATACAATCCCGTTTGAGGGTTGTATCCGTATCCTATACGATAACCGGACGAGTAACGGATGGATATCTGTTCGCAAACCGCTCCCTCTTCGGGAATCCTCCACTCCTCAACATACCGTTCACTCATATTCACTTTTGTTTCAGTTGAATATTTGTTACGGTTCATCATCTTCTTTATATTACTACTGTTTGTGTATGTATCTTGCCAATTGTTCTTGTTTTTCGTGATATCCCAAAATATATCGTAGGCGTTGCTGACACCGTTTGCAATTTGAACACCATAATCGGAAATATCGCTTTTTGCTTGCGGGCTCCATCCGAAATGAACAAAAAATGCATCATACTCTTTCATATAGTCCAGCATATAATGTCTTGCACTTCTCACAGGACCTAAATACTCTATGTCCAATCCCCAATAAATGGGCATAATTCGGGATATTCCACCTTCCACGATGAATTCATATACGATTTGAGCAAGCCCCGGTCCACCTTGGGGAAGTACTGTGGATCCTTCGTTGTCTATGACAACAGCAATGGGTCTTTGGCCGTCTTCAGGCAATACAAATAAATCATCGGAAAAAGGTTTCTCTTCTTCTGTTGTTGTAACTTCTACGGTTGTTTCTTCCTTGGTTGTTTCTTTTTCGGTTGTTTCTTCCTTGGTTGTTTGTGCCGTTGTCACAGGTTTTGTCGTTATAGTGATTTTAGTTGTTGAAACCGTCTCATCCGTATCTTCTGCATTGGTTCTTCCGCTTTCAGAACATGCAGTCAGCATGAAAAATGATAATATCAACACCCCACATACGACTATTTTCAGTCTTCTTGACATTATAATCCGTCCTTCATATCAGTTGTTTCAGCCTTCCTTTGGATTTTCCCTCTATAAAAAAAGCCTGATTATTCTACTCGCAAAAAAGCACTTGCAGGTTTTACCTGCAAATGCTTTTTTCAACCTATCGTTCCCTTTTACTCCTCATCATCTTCATCTTCGAATTCGTCTTCAAAATCAAACAGTTCACTGTTTCTGAATTTGAATTCTTCAAATGCATTAGCCAATTCCACATCATCTTCTATGGCTACAAACTCATCTGATTCTTCGCCCTCGATCAAACGATAAATAAATACCTCATCATGCTCATCTTCTTCACAATCGCAACCGCAATCATCACAATGACAAGCTTCGTCGGGGTTTTTAATCATAGTCATAACAACATATGTTTTATCATCTATATCAAAACTGTCCAACACTTGAAATTCGGCACCGGTTTCTTCGTCAACGATAATATCCGCTTCGGTGTCATCGAATTCTTCATTGATATCATTAAAATCTTTTTTATTTTCTTCCATAAAGAAAATCCTCCTCAAATATGATGGTTTCATTATAGCATATCACATTCAATGTTAAAATATGAAAACTCATTTTAATCAACTAAAAATATGATAATTTACTGCGTGATTTTACCGCTAAAAAACAAATTAGTCAAGATAAGATTGTAATATATAGCAAGCGGCGATGCGGTCCACCGCTTCCTTGTTTCTAGAAGGAGACTTCCCCTTGTCATGGAGAGTACGATGTGCCATAACCGAAGACAACCGTTCATCCCACTTGATGACAGTCAGACCGGTTTGTTCAATGAGACAGTCTATAAATTTTTGCGTTTTTTCCGCTCTCAAGCCTAATGTACCGTTCATGTTCTTAGGAAAACCCACGACGATTTTCTCCGGCTTGTATTCTTGTATTACACCTTTGATCTGATCGATCAGTTCATTCATATCTTTAGTTACAATAGTCTTCAAACCGGTTGCAATCATTCCGGTGGGATCGCTGACAGCAATACCGGTTCTTACATCTCCATAGTCAATTCCTAGAATTCTCAAATCTCTTTTTCTCCGTTCCCTACGCTTTTATCGTTATTAAAATAAAACCGGGGGGGTCCCGGTTTTGATTGATCATAATTGTCCATTCTTCTCCAGATAGAACTTTACCAACTCTTCCAACAACTCATCTCGCTCTAATTTTCGTATCGAATTCCTAGCACCTTTATAACCCGTGATATAAGTAGGGTCCCCTGACAAAATATATCCGACGATCTGACCGATGGGATCATAACCTTTCTCTTCCATGGCCGAACAAACCGACAAGATAATGTCTCTCGGTTTTTCTTTTCTGTCCCTTAAAAAATCAAATTTTGTAGTTTCTCCGTTCATTTTTATCACACTCCGAATTTTTCTTCTAAAACCCCAATCATATAAAGCGATAATTTTCTTCTCTTGTCAGATTAGCATGAAGCACACATACTAATTATACATATTATACCGGTTTTCAGTTATAATAATCAACATTCATTTGTTACACTTTCATATCAATTACATAATTGAACTGCCTTATGCGCTTTTATGCTTGGTTTCATCGATGTTTAATCCGCCCATACATAATCACCGAAGGATTTTACCGGGTGAACATTCAAGAACTCTCCCGGTACAATATCCTTATTGCCTGACACCACCTTGATATAATTATCCGTAAAGCCTTCAAAGCATTTGCTTGTATTTACCTGTTGAGCCTGTCGGAATTCGGTTTCAAATAAAACTTTCATGGAGCGACCTATGAACTTCAGGTGATGCGTTTCCATAAAATGCTTGTTCAGATCGGTTAAGATCTTACTCCGCTCTTCTTTTACCGTATTGGGAATCTTACCCTGCATTTTTGCAGCTTTTGTTCCCTCTCTAGGGGAAAATTGAAATATATGCAAGCGGTAAAAACCGATGCTTTGCACAAAAGCAAGAGTCTCCTCAAATTCCTCTTGGGTTTCTCCGGGGAAACCGACAATGATGTCGGTGGTCAACGAAACATCAGGAATATGTTTTTGTAACAATTTTGCGATATGGGCGTATTCACCTGTTGTGTATCTGCGGTTCATTCTCTTTAGAGTTGCATCGCATCCACTTTGCAGAGAAAGGTGGTAATGAGCGCATAAGTTAGGAATGCGAGATAAACGCAGAATTCTTTCTTCATTTAAGTAAGAAGGATCCATGGATCCTAAACGTATTTTCATATCAGGTGCTTGTTCTCCGATTCTCTCGAGCAAATCCGTCAAGTCCTTGTCAGTACCTCTTCCGTATGACGCTAAATGGATTCCGGTCAGAACCGTTTCCTTGTAGCCGGAACTTTGCAAACCTTTCAAACGTTCTAAAACATCATGAAAATCCCGGCTTCTTATGGGGCCTCTAGCATAAGGAATAATGCAATAGCTGCAATAATTGTTACACCCGTCTTGTATTTTTAAAGCCGCCCTTGTTCTGGATCCGGAAATAGGCGTCGGCAAATCATCAATGGAAAGATCCTCTTGAGATTGGTGTGCCAATATCCGTTCTTTGCTTTTTAATCTTTGCTCCACATATTCCAGAATCTTTTCCTTGTGGTTAGCACCGGTCACGACATCGGCTTCCATGATACGTCGGGCCTGTTCATAATCCACTTCCGAATAACAACCTGTTAAAACTACAATGGCGTCAGGATTGTTCTTTTTTGCTCTTCGAACGGTTTGTCGGGACTTTCCTGCAGAAACCGATGTCACAGTACAGGAATTGACAATGATAACATCAGCATCTTCAACATTTTCGGTCACTTGGTATCCGTGATCCGTAAACATTGTCAGTATGGCATCGGACTCATATTGATTCACCTTGCAGCCTAAAGTCAATGCACAAACCTTCATGATAAATTCCCCGTTGAATGTTCATCCGTCACCCGTATTCCGTTATATGCTAACAAAGCCGCCGTAACGCCAAAGCCTTCTTTTAAAGTTCCTGAAAATGTCCCGTCATATACTTTTCCGGATCCGCAGGAAGGACTCTTGGATTTTAGAACAGCATGAGTCACTCCTTGTTTCAAACACAGATCCAATGCTTTTTCTGCACCTTTTACATATTCTTTGGTCACTTCTTTACCTTGCCTTGTAACTACTTTTGCAAACCCCGCCAAAACGTCGTATCCGTCTCCGCCTAGGATCTCTGCCGGTTCTCTTGGAACAGGCAATCCGCCTTCCACTTCAGGGCAAATTAACACCACTGTGGGATCCCCCGGTTGAAACAGCATGCAATTCATATTTCCATCATAGCGGCAAGGGCGCCCCGCAAGACATGCCCCCACCAATATTTTCTTGTTTCCGTTTACTTGGTCATTGTTCATCATTCTCATAATCATCCTCGTCATAATCCATTACATGTTGTTCATCGGTTTCGAATTCGATTAACCGGGTTTGTACATCCACATTACTGACTGTCACTTGAATTTTATCACCCACCCTGAACCTGGTACCTGTCGCTTCCCCGGTGGCGGCCATGGTTTGTTCGTCGATTACATAATAGTCCACCAAAGATCGGTAGAATATTATACCGGATACGGTGTTTTTCAATCGTACTTTTACCCCTGCCTTATTCACATCACTGATAATACCATCGAATGTTTCTCCGATTTTATCTTTCATATATAAGCACTTGTAATAGTCAACAATCTCACGTTCCACATCATCCGCAACCCGTTCCGTCTCACTGCTTTGTGAAGCGGCTTTTTTCACATAATCCTTTAAAGGTTCGGTATTCTTGTAATCCATGGTACCTCTTAAAACACTTTTGATGATCCGATGAATTAATAAATCAGGATATCGGCGAATGGGTGATGTGAAATGACAATAATAGTCCGATGCCAGGCCGAAGTGACCTACATTCACAGGCGAATAAATAGCTTTTTTCATAGAACGCAAAACGGTAGTATGAACCATCTCCTCATAATCTGTACCGATGGCTTCATCCACCAATTGAGCAAGAGCTGCAGGTCGGATATTGTTCACATACTTTAATTTAAATCCCAATACCGAAACGAAAGAGGCTAATGCCCTGATATCCACAGGATCTGGAAATTCATGAATTCGGAAGACAAAAGGAATTTCCATCATGCCGAAATGCTCTGCGATGGTTTCATTGCTAATCAACATAAATTCTTCGATCAATCCATTGGATTCTCCCGTTCTATAGGGTAACACATCAACAGGACGCTGCTTTTGATCCAGTATGATCTTTGTTTCTGCAAAATCAAAATTGATTGCTCCTTTTTCATTTCTTCTCTTTTTCAAAATCCGATATAAACCATACATATTTCTTAACATATCTACGATGGAATCCTGCTCCGGATTGGGAAACTCATTGTCAATCAATTCCTGTACATAATCATAGGTCAACCTTCTGTCCGATCGGATGATGGATTCGGTGACATCATGATTCACAACCTTTCCACTTGAATCAATCTCCATGACTGCCGTCAATGTGAGGCGATCCTCATCGGGATTCAAGCTGCAAATACCATTGGAAAGCTTCTTGGAAAAGAATATAAGATAGTAGCTTCAGTTGGACATGTCAGAGATCTACCTAAAAGTCAGATTGGTGTAGATGTGGATAATAATTTTGAACCAAAATATATAACTAT
>ENA-UOOK01006908-UOOK01006908.1-fermentation-metagenome-genome-assembly--contig:-NODE-6908-length-10594-cov-3.487333_pt1 | contig 10594 bp, 9 predicted proteins | sample MGYA00245777_ERZ724023 | MGnify/ENA primary metagenome ERZ724023 (study PRJEB28704, sample SAMN03018312) | fermentation metagenome | biome: anthropogenic terrestrial biome; feature: soil; material... | reverse complement strand
AAGAGCCTTACTTTCCCGCGTCCTTCATACGACGGGAAATATATCATGTTCACATTTTCTGATTATGGCTGTTTTCCGATCTGGCACAAGGAGGCTGATTTAGGATTGCTGGATTTGCGTACCGGCAAGGTGAGGATGCTGAATGAAGTGAACTCAAACCAGACGGAGTCATTCCATAACTGGAATATCAACAGTCATTGGTTTGTCTTTTCCAGTCGGAGAGGGAACGGATTGTATACTCGTCTCTATCTTGCCAGTATTGATGCTCAAGGGCATGTCTCCAAACCTTTCCTGCTTCCTCAGAAAAATCCCGGGAAGTATTATGGAGAAAGCGTCTATTCGTATAATATCCCTGATTTTACAAAAACGAAAATCAATTTTGACTTCAGAAAGGCCGGAAGGGAGATTATGAGTGACCGCAGAGTGAATACGATCGTCCGGTAGGAATAGCAATTCCCTTGAAAAGGGTCCTTCTTTTGAACAGCTGGCCCCCATAAGATGACAGAATCATTTCTGATCATCTTGTGGGGGCTTGAAGGTACTTATGGCTTGATTCCTCGATGAATTGTGGCCGGAGAATTCTCTGGCGGAATTTCTTGATTCGTGAAGACCGTTGGCCTGTGGATCGCAGAGCACAGGGAAACGGGTATAATTTAGAGAAATAACGGGAACAGAAAGGGAAAGTGTTGGCATTGGCTATAAAAGTATCATATCCTTTCATACTTTTCCTTTAACTTTGCACTATCTAAAAACCACATAAATGAGGAAGTATTTACCGTCCATAAAACTCTATTGTCTCCTCCTTTTAGGAGCATTCCTGCTGCTTGCAGTTCCTGTAATGGCTCAGGTTCGAGGGAACAATATCGTGGTGGTGGTTACCCCTGATCATGAGGACTGGAACTACAAAGTCGGTGAGAAGGCAATTTTTGCCATTCATGTCCTGAGATCCGGAACTCCCTTGCATGGTGTACATGTTAATTATGAAGCGGGTCCGGTCTGCTATCCTGATGTCAGGAACACAGCGGTATTGAAGAATGGCGAGATGCAGTGGACGGGAAGGATGAAGCACCCTGGGTTCTACCGTCTGAAGGTTACGGCTTCTGTCAATGGCAGGAAATATGAGGGACTTTGTACTGCCGCTTTTTCTCCGGAGAAGATAGTGCCTTTTACGCAGTGCCCGAAGGATTTTGACAGCTATTGGGCTGAAGCTTTGAAAAAGGCCAGGGAAAATGATCTCTGCCCTAGAGTCAGGTTGTTGCCTGATCGTTGCACAGACCTGGATCATGTCTATGAAGTGAGTTTTGTGAATGACCGTCCTGACTCCCGGATTTACGGTATCCTCTCGGTGCCAGTCCGTCCAGGGAAATATCCGGCGCTGCTGAGAGTGCCGGGTGCAGGATGCCGTCCTTATAGTGGGGACACCTATACAGCTGACGGTAAGTGCATCGTATTGGAGATAGGTATCCATGGTATTCCCGTCACCCTGCCTCAGGTCGTGTATGACCGCTTGCTGGGCGGAGCTTTACATAATTATTGGGACGTAAATATTTGTCATCCGGAGAAGAATTACTATCACCGTGTAGTCACAGGAGCTGTGAGAGCCGTTGATTATATTGCTTCCCTGCCGGAATGGGATGGAAAGACTCTTGGCGTGACGGGTGCGTCTCAAGGTGGCTTTCTCTCTCTGGCGGTAGCTGCATTGGATCCGAGGGTCACCTTTCTGGCGGTCGTTCATGATGCGATGTGTGACTATGAGGCTGAACTGCATGGGGTGGCAGGGGGGTGGCCTCATTATTTCTATCTCCGGAAAGATGTTGATGAGAAAGAGGTTGAGGGTGCCCGTTATTACGATGGCGTCAACTTCGCCCGCAGGGTCGCTGTTCCTTGTTGGTTCTCTTTTGGATATAATGATGAGACCGTTCCACCTACTTCTTCCTATGGAACCTATAATATTGTAAAAGCTCCTAAAAAACTGAGCGTTTACCCGATGACGGGGCATTACTGGTATCAGGAACAGTGGGAGGAGTGGCAGGATTTCCTGAAAGCACAATTACACGTAAAGTGAATATTCAATTTTTAACCAATAGCTGATAGATGATGACATACAAGCATTTATGGATCATAGCGGTCTGCGGACTGTTCGCTTGTCGGAGCATGGCTGCCTCTCCGGCTGAAAAACTGATTAAACGTCTCCAGAAAATAGAGAAAAAGGGGGTCATGATTGGTCATCAGGATGATCCGATGTACGGCACTACCTGGAAATGGGAGTATGGAAGGAGTGACGTAAAGGAGACTTGTGGTGATTACCCTGCGCTGATGGGCTTTGAACTGGGACATCTGGAACTGGATTCTACGCGGAACCTGGATGGTGTACCTTTCGATCAGATCCGTCAACAGGCGTTGGCTCAATATAATAGAGGTGGCGTCGTTGAGATCAGCTGGCACTCTACTAATCCGGTGACAATGCAGAGCGCATGGGATCCCAGTGGGAGGGCTGTATCACAGATCCTCCCGGGGGGAAAGGATAATCCCCGGTTTATGAGTTGGCTCTCGAGGGTAGGGAAGTTCCTTCTCTCCATCAGGACGGCTGATGGAAAACTTGTACCGCTCATTTTCCGCCCGTGGCACGAGATGTCTGGAGGCTGGTTCTGGTGGGGAAAGAATTCCTGTACGCCTGATGAATACCAGCAACTCTATCGGTTGACCGTACGTACACTGCGTGGAATGGGACTGGATAACCTGGTGTTCTGCTACTCTCCGGGGGGAACTGACCATGAGACGGAAGAGAACTTCATGCAGTATTACCCCGGAGACCGGTATGTGGATATGATGGGCGCTGACCTTTATGGAAATGATTCGAAGGAGACTTATATCCGTCAGGTGCGGGAAGAATATACTGTCATCAGCCGGGTGGCTGCGGCTCATCACAAACTGATGTGCTTTGCCGAGACAGGCTCCCGTAATACTCCTGATCCTCAGTGGTTTACTACGGGACTGTGGAAAGCCATCCAGGGCTTCCGTCTCTCTTACGTCCTGCTCTGGCGGAATGCCTGGGATCAGCCGAAGGAAAACTTTGGACCTGCTCCTGATAAATCCTGTGCTGCTGACTTCCGGGTATTGTATAGCTATCCCACATCCTTGTTCTTGAATGATATGAAAACGATCAGATGACCGGTCTTGTGTCTGATGTCTGTTAAATGCGATATAAAAATTAAAAGATATGATATGTACATTTGATGAAAAGGTAAAAGCTCTGAAAATTCTTCATGAACAACTCCTGTGTCGGAAAAATCAACCTGTAAAGGGTGGAAATGGAATCTACGAAAAATATGAATATCCGGTTCTGACGGGTGAACATACTCCCTTGGAATGGAGGTATGATTTCAATGAAAAAGATAACCCTTATCTGGAACAGCGCATTATGATGAACGCGGCTTTCAATGCCGGTGCAATCAAATGGAATGGGAAATATGTCGTGATAGCCCGTGTGGAAGGAGCTGACCGGAAAAGTTTTTTTGCCGTGGCGGAGAGCCCTAATGGCGTGGATCATTTTCGGTTCTGGAAAGAGCCGGTGACCATGCCGGATGACAGTGTCCCCGCAACTAATGTTTATGATATGCGGTTGACTCGTCATGAAGATGGATGGATCTATGGGATATTCTGTGCGGAGCGCCATGACCCGGCGCACCCTGAGGATCTTTCTGCTGCGACGGCAACTGCTGCTATTGCGAGAACTCATGACCTGGTCCACTGGGATCGCTTGCCGGACTTGAAAAGCAAGAATCAGCAGCGGAATGTGGTCCTCCATCCTGAATTCGTTCAGGGTAAATATGCTTTCTATACCCGTCCGCAAGATGGATTCATAGATGCTGGATCGGGTGGCGGTATCGGCTGGGCGCTGGTGGATGATATAGAACATGCAGAGGTGAAAGATGAAAAGATCATCAACTTCCGTCATTATCACACGATCATGGAGGTCAAGAATGGGGAGGGACCTGCTCCTATCAAGACTCCCCGGGGATGGCTGCATCTGGCTCATGGCGTCCGGGGTACAGCCTCCGGACTGAGGTATGTGCTCTATATGTATATGACTGCCCTGGAGGATCCTACACGTGTCATTGCTCAGCCGGGTGGCTATTTTCTCATCCCTCAGGGAGGGGAATATATCGGGGATGTCATGAACGTGGTTTTCTCTAATGGCTGGATCGCTGATGAGGACGGTAAGGTCTTTATCTATTATGCTTCCTGTGATACCCGGCTGCATGTTGCTACGTCAACGATCGACAAACTTGTTGATTATTGCATGAATACTCCTCAGGATGGTTTTTCTACCACACATAGTGTGGAAACTGTTAAAAGACTGATCGCCAAAAACCGTGAAAACGCGAAACACAATCTTAATCGATAATAATTAAGGCAGAGGGACGTTTCTTTAAAGAACGGCCCTTCGCCGGTTCTACCTGTAACTAACAATCTATTTATGTCAAAAGCAAAATTATCCGAGAAGATCGGCTATGGTTTCGGTGATATGTCTTCCAGTATGTTCTGGAAAATTTTCACTTACTATCTGCCCTTCTTTTATTCTAATATCTTTGGACTGACTCTTTCTGAAGGAGCCATGCTCCTTCTGGTTACCAAACTCTGGGATGCGGTCTTTGACCCGTGTATGGGGATCATCGCTGACCGTACAAGGACAAAATGGGGGAAATACCGTCCTTATTTGTTGTGGATGGCTATCCCGTTTGCCTTTATGGGGGTCTTGACATTCACCGTCCCTCATTTCGCCCATGGATGGAAACTATTCTATGCATACGCAACATATATCCTGATGATGACGGTTTACAGTGGAATCAATGTTCCCTATGCAGCTATGCTGGGCGTTATTTCGGATGACCAGCGGGAAAGGACCGTATTTTCCAGTTTCCGTATGTTCTTCGCTTTTGGTGGCAGCTTCCTGGCACTGGCGATCTTTGAACCTATCCGTAATTTCTTCGGAGGTATCAGTTCGCCGACAGCCTGGACTCTTTCCATGGTGGTCATCGGAATCATCTGTGCCATCCTCTTTTTCTGCTGTTTTTCCATGACCCGGGAGCATGTGGTTACCTCAGATGCGGTGAAGGTTGAGGATACCCCGGATGCTCAGGGCAAAGGGAAACCGGCAAAGGCTTCTGTCTGGCATGACATCAAGTCTCTGGTTTCTAATGTTCCTTGGTGGATCCTCCTTGTGGCTTCCATAGCAGCAGTATTCTTCAGTAGTATTCGTGGGGGGACGGCCGCTTATTATTTCCAGGACTATCTCGGGAATAAAGCTCAACTCGGACGGGGGATCACTTTGTCCTGTGGGGTCTTTCTGGCTATTGGTGAGGTGGCAAATATGTTTGGTGTAATCTTTGCCGTGCCTGTCTCAAACCGTATAGGCAAAAGTCATACTTACCTTTTTGCCATGCTGATCGCGGGAGTTCTCAGCATCCTCTTTTATTATCTGCCGGTTACGGTCGGCGGGGTCTGGGGAATGCTGATCCTGCAGGTGCTGATCAATGCCTGTTGTGGCATTACTTATCCATTGCTATGGAGCATGTTCGCAGATATTGGGGACTGGTCAGAATGGAAACATGGTAACTCTTCTACGGGGCTGATATTCTCGTCTTCGTCGATGGCGCAGAAAATCGGTGGTGCTGTAGGGAGTGCTTTGGTACTATGGCTGCTGAGTGCCTTTGGCTACAAGGCAGTCCAGGGGGCCATACAGTCTGCCGGAGCTGTCCATGGCCTTAATCTGATGATGAGTTGGTTCCCGGCCATCGCATGCCTGGTCGCTGTCGTTGCCGTCGCTTTCTACCCGCTGACTAATGATGAAATGAAGAAGATCAGTGCAGACCTGAAAATTCGTCGTGAGGCTCACAGGCATCCTCAGAATTAGGGAAGGGAAAGCTGGAATCTTATTTTCTAATGTCCGGCCGGTTGACCGGATGATATAAAAATCATTTGATGATGGAAAAGTTAAAAGAACAGGCACGGAATATCCTGGAAACTAATATCCTGCCTTACTGGATCAACAAAGTTACTGATCATGAAAACGGGGGATATTATGGCCGTATTGACGGCCATGACATCGTTCATCCTGAAGCGGATAAGGGCGCTATTCTCAATGCTCGTATCCTGTGGGCCTTCTCGGCTGCTTACCGGGTGTTGCATAAACCGGAATATCTCAAAGCTGCTACCAGGGCCAGGGATTATATCCTTCAGTATTTTATAGATGATCAGTATGGAGGCGTCTACTGGAGTTTGGATTTCAAGGGACAGCCTGAAGATACTAAAAAACAAACTTATGCTACTGGCTTCGCTATCTATGGATTGTCTGAATATGCCAGGGCTACTGGTGATGAGGAGGCTAAAGCTGCTGCCATCTCTCTCTATCATGATATTGAAAAACATGCTTTCGATCCGGTCAGCAAAGGGTATGTGGAGGCTTTGACACGCGATTGGAAACCGATTGAGGATATGAGACTGTCGGACAAGGATGAGAATGGTTCCCGTACGATGAATTCTCATTTGCATATTCTGGAACCTTATACTAATCTTTACAGGATATGGAAAGACCCTGCCTTGAAGAAGAGCATCCGTAATCTGCTGGATATTTTCTTGAATATCTTCATGAATCCGGAGGGACATATAGATCTGTTTTTTGATGATCATTGGGAAGGGAAAAGAAATATCCAGAGTTTTGGCCATGAAATAGAAGCAAGTTGGTTGATGCACGAATCTGCCCTGGTCCTGGGAGACCGGAATTTGCTTGAAGTGGTTGAACCTGCCATCCGCAGGATTGCCCGGGCCAGTGAGGAAGGACTCTGTAAGGATGGATCACTGATCTATGAGCATTGGACGGATACGGATCGTTATGACCGGCAGCGGCAATGGTGGGTAGAATGTGAGAATGTCATCGGACATATAAATCTTTATCAGCATTTCGGGGACCATAGGGCCTTGGAGGTGGCTGAGCGTTGCTTCCGTTATATCCAGGATCATCTTATCGATAATGATCATGGGGAATGGTACTGGGCAATTCTGGGAGATGGGACAGTGGACCGGGAGAATGATAAGGCTGGATTCTGGAAATGTCCTTATCATAATAGCAGAATGTGCCTGGAACTCATGGAACGTGCTTTCTGATCTCTCAGGTTGTTTTCTGAATAACTGGCTCCGGGGAGGAACTCTCCGGGGCTTTTAGACTTGTTTTCCTTTCGGTCGTATTCCTTTGGGACGGATCCCTCCGGTTCAAATAATATTGTTGTCTTCTTAAGGATAAGAAAGAATCATAGTCACTGATTCTCACGATAGCCAATGGTAAGCGAAATGGTGTATTACGGTCCCCCGAAATGGTGCATATTGCTCCTCCATGACTATACCCGCCCGGAATCAGGCGTCAAGGTCTGACTTTAAGGCCTTAAAATCATATACTGTAAAAACCAACCCTGTTATTTGAGTCCCTTTATTCTTGAAACCTAATAAGATGCTTAAAACACCAACTTTATAAAATGATCCATCATTCCTGATGCGCGGAATATGGCTCGGATTGTTTCTTCCGCTTGGTTCACTGGAAATAGATGACTTTATCGGGTCTGCAATAACCATGGTTCCAAATGTTTAGTTTCTTTAAAAAATCGTTTTATATTTTGTTTTTTTTAAAGATAAAGGACCAATATTACATAAATTTTAGTATCTTTGCAGACGTTTGGGCAGAAGGCCTCTGCTCTTCTATTTGCAATAATAATAACGTTATAATTTATGAACTTTATCTTGTTTATTACCGTTTTGCTGACGGCCGTGACCTTAGTGGTTGGCGCTTATGTGATCGCCAAACTGATAGGGCCTCGTTCATACAACCCGGTAAAAGGTGAACAGTTTGAGTGTGGTATTCCTACACGTGGCTCCTCTTGGCTGCCTATGCATGTGGGATATTATCTCTTTGCTCTGCTTTTCCTGTTGTTTGATGTGGAGACTGTCTTCCTGTATCCTTGGGCTGTGGTCGTTAAGGAGTATGGATCACAAGCTCTTCTCAGCATCGGTTTCTTCCTGTTGGTATTAGTGTTTGGCCTGGCATACGCCTGGCGGAAAGGAGTGCTCGAATGGAAATAAGAAAGCCCAAAATCAAGTCTATTCCTTATGGCGAATTCAAGGATAATGATACGCTGCAGAAATTGACGGAAGAATTGAATCAGGGTGGTACAAATGTAGTGTTAGGAAATCTGGACTGGGCCATTAACTGGGGACGTTCCAATTCTCTTTGGTCATTGACTTTCGGTACCTCTTGTTGCGGAATTGAATTCATGGCTGTCGGCTGTGCCCGCTATGATTTCTCGCGCTTCGGCTTTGAGGTAACGCGTAATTCTCCCCGGCAGGCAGATATTATCATGTGCGCAGGGACGATCACAAACAAGATGGCTCCTGTATTCAAGCGCTTGTATGATGAAATGGCTGAACCGAAATATGTCGTGGCCGTCGGGGGCTGTACGATCAGTGGTGGGCCTTTCAAGAGCAGCTATTATGTGGTTCGTGGTATTGACGAACTGGTGCCTGTGGATGTCTATATCCCTGGCTGCCCTCCCCGTCCTGAAGCTATCCTTTGCGGAATGATGCAATTGCAACGGAAGGTAAAGATTGAACGGTTCTTCGGCGGTGCTAATCATAAGATGAATGCTGCGGAACGCCGCGAATCGATGGAGGCTGGAGGACTGCACGGCCTGAGCAATGAAAATCTTGCTTTTGAAAAACTGCTTCATCAGGATGATCCGATCATTGTCAAGGACGGGGTCACCAAAGAGCAGGTCGATCAATTGGGCAAAGAACTGGACCAACTCTCTGAGCGGGAGAAGGAACAGACGGGAAAGGAAAATGTAACTCCTGCTCCTGTACAGCCGGATACAAAGCCGGTCGATTCTTCGAAAGAAACAAATAAAAACCAGGGTAATACTCCTGCTGCTTAAAAACTAAGGTACGCACGTTATGAAACTGAACAATATAACATTCCCTTTTGATGACTTTGCCAAAGAGATGGCAAAGTTGAAAAGCGAAAAACATTTCGACTACCTGGTCACGATCGTGGGTGAGGACTTCGGCGAAGAAGGTCTCGGCTGTATTTATATCTTGGAGAATACCCAGACACATGACCGGATGTCCGTCAAACAGATCGCCAGACAGATCGGCGAAGACTATGTGCTTCCTACAATCTGTTCCATCTGGCATGATGGTGAACTCCTCGAGCGTGAGGTCTATGATTTCCTGGGAATTATATTCCTGGGACATCCGGATATGCGCCGCCTGTACCTGAGAAATGATTTCAAGGGCTATCCGCTCCGTAAGGATTACGACATGAGCCCTGAACATAATCGTTTTCCGGAAACGGATGAACCGGAATCGGACTGGACGGTAGAGTATAACCTTGATAAATACGGTGACTTGACCAAGACGCCGCGACGGTTGATCCAATCGGATGAATTTACGGTGAATATCGGTCCTAACCATCCGTCTACTCATGGGGTGCTGCGCCTGCAGACTGTGCTGAACGGAGAACAGATCGTACATGTCTATCCGCATCTGGGCTATATCCACCGGGGTATTGAGAAAATATGTGAGGGATTTACCTATCCGCAGACATTGGCTTTGACAGACCGGCTTAACTATCTGTCGGCTATGATGAACCGACACGCTCTCGTGGGGGTCATCGAGGAAGCCATGGGCATAGAACTCAGTGATCGTATCCATTATATCCGTACAATCATGGATGAGCTGCAGCGCCTGGATAACCACTTGTTGTTCACGGGGTGCTGTGCACAGGACCTGAGTGCCTTGACGGCTTTCCTCTATGGTATGCGTGATCGTGAACATGTACTCAATGTGATGGAAGAGACAACCGGAGGACGGTTGATAGAAAACTATTACCGTATCGGAGGCTGTCAGGCAGATATTGATCCTCACTTTGTGGAAAACGTAAAGGCTCTTTGCAAGTATCTTCGCCCGATGATCCAGGAATATCTTGATGTCTTCGGTGACAATGTTATCACTCATGAACGTTTTGAGGGTATCGGGCCGATGGGACTTGAGGATTGTATCAACTACGCCGTTACCGGTCCTGCCGGAAGGGCAGCTGGCTGGAAGAACGATGTCCGTAAATACCATCCTTACGACCTGTATGATAAGGTGGAGTGGAAAGAGTGCACTCGTACGCACGGTGACTCGATGGACCGCTATTATGTCCATATTGATGAGATGTACCAGAGTCTGGATATTATCGAACAACTTATTGATAATATTCCTGAGGGTGATTTCTATATCAAGCAGAAACCGGTTATCCGGGTTCCTGAAGGACAATGGTATTATGCCGTAGAGGGCGCCAGCGGTGAGTTTGGCGTTTACCTGGACAGCAGGGGCGACAAGAGTCCGTACCGTTTGAAGATTCGTCCGATGGGATTGTCTCTCGTGGGGGCTATGGATAAAATGCTCCAGGGTCAGAAGATTGCAGACCTGATTGCTACCGGTGCTGCTTTAGATTACGTAATTCCTGATATTGATAGATAATTATGTTTGATTTTGGTATAGT
>ENA-UOOK01006907-UOOK01006907.1-fermentation-metagenome-genome-assembly--contig:-NODE-6907-length-10595-cov-6.353226_pt1 | contig 10595 bp, 10 predicted proteins | sample MGYA00245777_ERZ724023 | MGnify/ENA primary metagenome ERZ724023 (study PRJEB28704, sample SAMN03018312) | fermentation metagenome | biome: anthropogenic terrestrial biome; feature: soil; material... | reverse complement strand
ATATAACATACGACTCTTTTTATCGATTAGTTTCGGTACACCTGTTAACCCATGGAGTGGTAAGGCAGCACTTCGATCTTCTGCACATTCCGAAGCGTGCGGATGAAATCCCGCGTCCGCCGCAGATAGTCGTCCCGGTCCGTGATTCCCGGAACCAGGACATGCCGAATCCAGATCGGTTTGCCCGTTTCGGACAGGTAGCGGAACATCGCGAGGATCCTGTCGTTCGGCTGACCGGTCAGTTTCCGGTGCTCGGCCGGATCGATATGCTTGATATCCATTAAAAGGAGGTCCGTGTACCGCATCAGTTCGCGGAACTTTGAAAAGAACGGTTCCTCGCTTGTGAAAGGCTGTCCGGCCGTATCGATCACGGTGTTGATCCCGCGCGCCTTGGCTTTCCGAAACAGGTCGAGCAGAAAATCAATCTGCAGAAGGGGCTCCCCGCCGCTCACGGTAATGCCGCCTTCTTTTCCCCAGTAACCGCGGTACCGCTCCGCCTGATCCAGCAGTTCCTCCGCCGTGCGCAGGTCGTTGGAACGCGGGTCCCATGTGTCGACGTTGTGGCAGTAACGGCAGCGCATCCTGCACCCCTTCAAAAAAATCAGGAACCGGATCCCCGGTCCGTCCACGGAGCCAAACGACTCTGTGGAATGAATTGCTCCCCGAATCATAAGCCTCCTCCTTTCCGGCACGCTCAGCATACTCCGGTTTTTGCTCCCTGTCTTTGACTGGAATCAAGTTTTACAGCGGGAAACATTTCCCGTGCCCGGAAAGCAGAGCAGAAAAGAAGGACTTGCCGCCCGCGTATTTGGGGAATATCTTGGCCAGGTTCGTCCAAATCGTCTTCATGCCGGTGGAGTCGGCCTGGTAGGTTCCGTCTTTCAGCGCTTTGTAAGCGCGGACCGGGTTCTCATTGATATTCCAGGGGTCGTCGTTGAAGGGATCGCTCACGTCGTATTTCCATACGCCGTCGACTGCGGGGTCGTAGTCATAGTCGCCCTTCTGCGCGCGGTAGGTGTTGATGAGGCTGCGCGTCGTCTGGTCTGCATAGACCTGGGCCAGCCAGCCCATCTGCCCCGCCCAGAAGCTGTTGAAATCCCCCGCGATGGCGATCGGCTGGTAGCCGGCCTTCTGGATCTTGTCGCAGACCTCGATAAAATCATTCCACGTGGTCGGGGGCTCGACGCCGACTTTCTTGAAAATGTCCTTGTTGTAGCACCAAAGGACCTGCACGGAATCAAGGGAAATATTGTCCCAGGTATTCTGGGCCAGATCTTTCGTCTGCATCTTAAAGTTGAAGCCGTCGGTCCATTTTTCACCCGTGTAGGGGTTCGTATTGTCGGCGTAGTCCATGAAGTTGATGCTCTTGCCGGTGGCGGAAGGACCTGCCATGTTGATGTTGACGATGTCCGACGCAGGGTCCTTGCTGTTGAACATGTTCTGGATCCAGTCGCCGTAGCCGTCCACCGGCTTCAAGTCGATGTTGACCGTCACATTCGGCTGCAGCTTCTTGTAGCCGTCCACGACCGCCTTCCAGCCTTCCTCGACGCCCGCGCCCGCCTGGGTGTTGATGGTGATCGTGCCGGAATATTTTTTCCCTTGCCCGGACGAAGTTGCCTCCGAAGAAGTTGCCCCGCTTGTACCCGCGGAAGAAGTGTCCGTGCCGCTCGAAGCCGTATTTCCGCCGTTGCATCCTGCCATGGATGCGACCATAGCGGCGCAGAGCAGCGCGCTGAGTGTACGCCTGATTTTCATTTTTTCTCCTCCTAAACAGAATTTGAATGGATGTTAAGAATGTAATTTATATACTCGCCCGCAAGGGCGGGAATATACTATTTTTTTGCGGGCCCCGTGGAGCCCCGCACAATGAAATCCGTTCCCAATATGATGTTTTCCCCGGACCGGCCGTGGATCTGGTCGAGCAGGCTGTACATGGCGCGCCGGCCGATCTCCCTTTTGGGGGCGCAGATGGTGGAAAGAGGCGGATCGATGCAATTTGCAAAGAAGATATCGTCGCAGCCGACGACCGATATATCTTCGGGAACCGACATTCCCGCTTCGCGGATCGCCTTGATGGCGCCCAGCGCCATCATGTCGTTGGTGGTAAAAACGGCCGTGGCTCCCGTCCCGCGTTCGAGGAGTTTTTTCATCGCGCGGCAGCCGTCCTGAAATTCCGTTTGAAACGGATAGCCGGCTTCGACGGTGAACAGCTTGTCCGGCTGCAACCCGTATTTGCGCAGCGATTTATTATAGAGCTTATAGCGAAAGTCCGCGTAATCGACGGGAAGGCCGCTCAGAAAAGCGATCTTTTTATGTCCGAGGTCAACCAGATATTTCACCATGTGATCGATCGATTTGGAGTAATCCAGCTTCACGCTGCACCCATCCACGCCGACGAGCGCGATGCCCGCGTTGCGGTACTCTTCCAGAACCCGATTCAGCCGCTCGGAAGTAACCGCCGAAAAAACGCCGTCGATGTTGCGGGAGATCAGGTCCCTGAGCATTTCTTCGCTCGCATAGTTCAGTCCGATCAGCGAGACAATATACCCTTCTTTTCCCGCCACCTCGCTCATGCCTTCGGCGATCTCGGAAAAATAGGGGTTTTTGATGTCCTCCGTGATCATGGCCACATGCTTTCCGATTTTGCTTGAAAGGCTCTGGGCAATTCGATTGGGGTGGTATTTCGTTCTGCGGATAACGTCCTGAACTTTTTCCGTCAATACCGGGCTGACCGCTTTGGACTTATTCACCACATGGGACACCGTCGCTTCTGAAACACCGGCCAGCTGTGCCACTTCTTTTCTTGTTACCACGAAACAATTCTGCCCTTTCCTGCGGTTATGTGCGAGATCACAGGAGATCACTGCGCCGGACGCTCATGCTCCAAGCAGTTTAAGTCACACTCAGTTACACGAGTAAACAATAAAAAAGCAGTCATTTCCCATCTAAAAATCAGGCGTCTGCTGGAAAAATGTAAATTTACACCTTCCCGCATATTTTTTCGTTTGTTTTTTATCTACAATGTATCATAGCACGCCCGATAGGCGATGTCAAGATCACTGAATTAAAAAATCTGTCCATTCTTTTTTGCGCCTTATTTCACATTAAATTAACTCGTGTAACTGCATTTTCCCCTTGATACGCCTCATTTTTTCCCCGCCCAATTCGCTGGTCCCAACGAGCGAAACGCGGGCGAGACGGTTCTTCCATGTTCTTCCAATTAAGGAGCCGCAACTTTCAGCTTATTGAATGAATCAAAATATCGCTTTCAAATTCCGGGACGTCATGCGTTGTTCTCTTCGCATTTTCGTGTTAATGTGTTAATATGATAGTATTTTCTGTAATTTTCAGACTCAATGCCAATTCCAAACAAATTAGGAGGAACCGTTCATGCCTTACGTTAGTGAACTGCTGAAAGAACTGAGTGACCGCTACGCCAGCCAGCCGGAATTTCTGGAAGCGGCGACAACCGTCCTGAATTCCCTGAGCCCTGTAATCGAAAAGAATCCGGAGTACCAGAAAAACGGAATTCTGGAGCGCCTGACCGAACCGGACCGCCAGATCCAGTTCCGCGTGCCATGGATCGACGACTCCGGCCGCGTAAGGGTAAACCGCGGTTACCGTGTCCAGTTCAACGACGCGATCGGCCCGTACAAGGGCGGCCTGCGCTTCCATCCTTCCGTAAATATCAGCATCATCAAATTTCTCGGCTTTGAGCAGACTTTTAAGAATTCGCTGACCGGCCTGCCCATCGGCGGGGCCAAAGGCGGCTCGGATTTCGATCCGAAGGGCAAATCCGACCGCGAGGTAATGGCCTTTTGCCAGAGCTTCATGACGGAACTTTACCGCCACATCGGCGCAGACCTGGACGTTCCTGCCGGCGACATCGGCGTAGGCGGGCGGGAAATCGGATTCCTTTTCGGGCAGTATAAACATATCACCGGCCGGTATGAAGGTATTCTGACCGGAAAAGGCCTCTCCTACGGCGGTTCGCTGGCAAGGCCGGAAGCGACCGGCTATGGCCTGCTGTATTTTCTGGAGGCGATGCTGGAAGCAAATGGGAAGTCGCTTGCGGGCAAGACCATCGCGGTTTCCGGAGCCGGCAACGTGGCGATTTACGCCTGCGAGAAAGCCCAACGGCTCGGCGGAAAGGTCGTCACTCTGTGCGACTCCACCGGATGGGTCTACGATCCGGACGGCATCGACCTGAAAGCCGTGAAGGCAATCAAGGAAGTGCGCCGCGGCCGCATTTCAGAATATGCGGAAAATCATCCCCACGCAGATTACCACCCCGGGAAAGGCGTATGGAGCGTTCCCTGCGACATCGCCCTTCCCTGCGCCACACAGAACGAGCTTCTGCTGGATGATGCAAAAACGCTCGCGCGCAACGGCGTCTTCGCCGTCGTGGAAGGCGCCAATATGCCGACCGCACCGGAGGCGGCAAAATACTTACAGGAAAACGGCATCCTCTACGCGCCAGGCAAGGCTTCCAACGCCGGCGGCGTTGCTGTTTCCGCATTGGAAATGAGCCAGAACAGCCAGCGCCTCTCCTGGACGTTCGAAGAAGTGGACAAGAGGCTCCGGGACATCATGCGCGGCATCTTTGAGCACGTTGCCGCAGCAGCCGAGCAGTACGGGACTCCGAAAGACTATGTTGCCGGCGCCAACATCGCGGGCTTCCTCAAAGTGGCCGACGCGATGCTCGCCCAGGGCATCGTCTGATTCCAGGCTCAGCGAAAAGCACAGCGGCTCCCGGATTCTCAATCCCGGGAGCCGCTTTTTCAGGCCGTGACATACGCGCCCGTCCCTTTCACCTCCATGTCCATGGATTGGCTGCGAAGTATTGCAGGGTGAAACGTCAAGCCTGCCCATAGGAACCGGGGCGCTCCCCCGATCCGGTTCGTGATCCCGGGCTTCTGCCGCTGGTCGAGCTCACCTTTTCCCCGTTTGTCCAGAAAAAACCGGCTGGAGCTTTTTCCCGGAAACAATATATTTCTCATCGTCCGATATGACGGATGTAAGCCGAAAATATGGCTGAAAAAGTTTCGCCAGATCATCAGCCGGCATCAGAGGCTCCGAGATTTCCATCACGCCGCGGTGGTGCCTGTTGACCGCCTCGCGGCTCATCCCGTGGGCAATCGTCAGCGTCCCGGCCTTCTTCAAATACCGAAAAGCCGCTGCAATCAACGCCGCCGGATCCGGGAAGTGAGGAAGCGCGTTGTAGACGACGCAGACGTCGAATTCCCCGCGGAAAGGCAGCGAAAGCGCGTCTTCGCAAAGGACTTCGCAAGACGGAATGCCCTTTACATTCTCTGCCGCAATGGCCGCCATCTTCGGGGAAAAATCCACACCCACGAGGCTGGACACTCCCCTTGCAAGATAATACGGAAACAGAACGCCCGTCCCGCAGCCGATGTCCAGTACCGACTTTCCACGCCCAGTTTCCGCACAATCCAGGACTTTTTCAAGGATCCCGTCATTCTTCACCATACCCGCATCCCAGCCGGCAGCGCAGTCATCAAAAAATCGAATCACCTTTTTCGAATCAATCATTGACAGAACCATTCTTTCACACTAAAATATAGATATTCGGCACGAAGCCGAACGAGCTTTCCCTCAGATGGAAAATGCCATGAAGGCTGCTCCAAAAATTCTCAAGAAGAGAAAATTTTTCATCCTGAAGGGAGCTTTTCTATGAGCAAATCAACCGCAAAAACGAGGACCATGATTTATGCCGCGCTGTGCCTTGCGCTTGGCGTCGTCCTGCCGCTCGCATTCCACAGCATTCCGAATGCGGGAAGCGTATTTCTTCCAATGCACATTCCGGTGCTGCTGTGCGGCCTTATCTGCGGCCCTTTATACGGCCTGGCGTGCGGAATACTGTCCCCCTTGCTTTCCAGCATCATTACCGGCATGCCGCCGGCCGCCTATCTGCCAAGCATGCTGTGTGAACTTGCGGTTTACGGGTTGGCGGCAGGCGTGATGATTCGGGTTCTCCACTCCACCCATGAACTGAAAAGAATATATCTCGCATTGGTCGCAGCCATGCTTTGCGGCCGCATTGTCGGAGGAGTATTGAATGCCCTCATTTTTCAATTCGGAAATTATTCGTTCGCAGCCTGGTTTGCGGCCTATTTTGTCACCGGCCTCGCGGGAATCTTAATCCAGATCATTCTGATCCCTCTTCTGATTTTCGCGCTGCGGAAAGCGGGACTGATTAAAAGTCTTGGGAACGGCTGAACCAACCGTTGCTTCCGAAACACGGATCTGACTTTTTCAAGGGTCCGGCCTTTTTTACAAGGCCGGACCCTTGAATCGCGCTTCGCAGCAAAAAATCATCAAGCCGTTATTTTTGATTATAGTAACGATTGATTTTTACGTCAACATATTTACCGAACTTTGAGAATTCTGTAATAGGACGACAAGGATTTCAGACGTTTTCCCGTTTTGCGCTTGCATGGAATTGCTGTTTGTGGTATACTGATTACCGTTGTTTTCCGGGTGTGGCGCAGTTGGTAGCGCGCTTGACTGGGGGTCAAGAGGCCGTGAGTTCAAGTCTCGCCACTCGGACCACTACGAGTAACCCTCGAGTGTTCATAACGACAAAAACAGGCTGATGATATTTCAGCCTGTTTTTGTTTTGCGTGTATTTTCTTTTGCATCTCAATCTGCTATAATTTTGCTGGTATTGCATGGATGAGCAAGGTTCGTCTGGGTAATTTTAAACTGCACATCATTTACATAACATGCTCATAAAGCTTACCCAAAATGGAGAAGAGGAGTTGGAGGAGACTTCTATGTCTGATAAAGATAAAACAGAAAAAATAATAACACAAATTGTACATGCCTTTAACGGAGTTTCCGGTATTGATGCCATCGTTTTAGGCGGCTCCCGCGCAACAGGTACGGCGAGCGAGAATTCCGACATAGATATAGGAATCTACTATGATGAAGCAACATTTGACCTTACATCATTCAGACAAAAAGCCGCCTCACTTGATGATGAACATCGAGAAAATGTAATAACCGATCCCGGTGACTGGGGCCCTTGGATTAACGGCGGAGGATGGCTAAATATTGATGGTGTTGCTGTAGATATTCTTTTCAGGGATACCCGGAAAGTCATTACGGTAATCGATGACTGCATCAATGGAAAAATCTCGATTGACTATCAATGCGGTCATCCGTTTGGGTTCGTGAACTCTATCTACATGGGCGAAGTCGCATATTGCAAAATTTTGAGTGGCAATAGCGACACTATTTCAGAACAGAAAGAAAGGCTCATAGAATTCCCTGAGAACTACCGGAAAGCTTGCATAGAGAAATTCCTATGGGAATGTGAGTTTTCTGAGCAGTGTGGAAGGAAGGCAATCGGAAAAGGAGATATTCTGTATGCTGCCGGTTCACTGTTTCGGTGTGCAGTTAGCTTACTGCAAGTATTGTACGCCATGAATAGGATGTATATGCTCAACGAAAAAGGTAGTCTGTGGCGGCTGCAAAGACAAAAAGATGCATATATCCCAGAAGATTTTGTGAATAACTTGGAATCGGCATTATCTGATTTGAGAAAAGATACGATACAGGCCTGCTTTGATAGAATTCAGGTTCAATATAATGAGGTCATTAAAAGAGTAACCAGATAATGTAGTTATGTAAAATTTGAGGTGAGTATATGAATAATGTTTACGATGATAAACAATTTTTTGATCAGTATGCGAAAATGTCACGAAGTCAACAAGGCTTATCCGGCGCGGGTGAATGGCATCAATTTAAAGCTCTGTTTCCGAACTTAAGTGGTAAAAACGTACTTGATCTTGGGTGCGGTTACGGTTGGCATTGTAAATATGCCGTGGATTGCGGAGCTAAACAGGTGCTTGGGATTGACCTTAGCGAAAAAATGATACAAGAAGCTGAAGAAAGAAACAGTGACCCCAAAATTACCTACCGGGTCTGTGGACTGGGGGATTTTGACTACCCTGCCTCATCCTATGATTGTGTGATTTCCAATCTGGCGCTTCACTACATCGCAGATATAGATACCATTTTTAGAAAGGTCTATCAAACACTGAAAACGGATGGCGTTTTTCTTCTAAACATGGAACATCCGGTTTTTACGGCGGGTGTCAATCAGGACTGGATTTATAACCCGGAAGGCAAGCCACAGTATTGGCCGGTGGACAATTATTTTTATCCTGGGGAGCGAGTCACTCACTTTCTTGGACAGAATGTCAAGAAACAGCATCACACACTTACACAGATCTTGATGGGAATAATAAATGCGGGTTTTAAGCTGGAAGTTGTGGAAGAAGCGACACCGAGCAGTGATATGATGGAAATTCCGGGTATGTCTGATGAAATGCGTCGCCCGATGATGCTGCTGATTAAAGCGTCAAAACAGGGCGTGCAATAAATCTCACTTTTGTGGGCAGATTGAATTGCTTTATTTATACCGACGGAAGGTGTCCCCTTTGGGCAGAGGTGATTTTATGGTAGTATCTAAAATATTGTGTAAACCTCGAAAGTCAGGTAAAATAAATAAAATGACAAGAGAGGTTTGCACAAATGGCAGGGAAAGAAAAAAGTAAACTCCGACAGATGATCGACGAATACGGAATCAAGGATATGAACGATGTCCATGAGTTCGTGAAAATGCTGACCGCAGAAACCATTCAGGCGGCATTGGATGCTGAGCTTGAAAACGATCTCGGATACTCAAAATACGATTACAAGAATAAAAAGACTGCCAACAGCCGAAACGGATATTCTCCCAAAACCGTCCAAAGCAGCGCCGGAGAAATGGAAATTCAAATACCGCGGGACCGTAACGGCGAATTTGAACCGCAACTGGTCAAAAAGCATCAGACGGATGTATCTGCCATTGAAGATAAAGTGATTTTTCTGTACTCACAGGGTATCTCTACACGAGACATCCAGAAAACCATGCAGGAAATGTATGGAATTGACGTGGATGACAGCCGGGTGTCTAAAATCACAGATAAAATTCTGCCTCTCATCAAAGAATGGCAGGAGCGGCCTCTTCAGAGCATTTATGCAATGGTGATTCTGGACGCCGTCCATTACAATGTCCGTGAAAATGGAATCGTCACGAAGAAAGCGGCCTATGTGGCAGTCGGCACCGACTTGGAAGGCAAAAAGGATGTGCTCGGTATCTGGCTGGGAGCAAGCGAATCTTCAAAATACTGGCTTTCCGTTCTGAACGGCCTGAGAAGCCGCGGTGTTCAGGATATTCTGATTGTGTCAGTAGACGGTCTTTCCGGGTTTGTCGAAGCCATCAACGCGGCGTTTCCCAAAACAGAGGTGCAGCGCTGCGTCATCCATCAGATTCGGTCGTCCACCCGTTATGTGTCTTACAAGGATGTCAAGCAGTTTACCGCCGGTTTGAAGCCCGTCTACAAAGCGCCGACGGAAGAAACGGCTCTGGCTGCGCTGGATGAATTTGAGGCCCAATGGGGTAAAAAGTATCCCCTGGCCGTAAAATCCTGGCGGGTCAACTGGAACGAACTTGCCACGATGTTCAAATATCCACCCGAAATCCGAAAGCTGATTTACACGACCAATGCTATCGAAAATTTCAACAGGCAGCTTCGCAAGGTGACGAAAACCAAAAGCGCGTTTGTGTCTGACGACGCTCTCATGAAAATCCTTTACCTTGCCACCATGAATATCGTGAACAAATGGACAATGCCCATTCGGGATTGGGGCTTGATTCTGGACAATCTCATGATTTATTTCGGAGACAGGATTAATATATCTCTTTGACCTAAGGTTTCCTTATCCTGACTTTCCGACTTTACACAAATTTTTATGCACTACCGATTTTATTAGTTAGGGCTATTCTTCCCGCCTCTACGATTCAGATGGATATTGTTCAGTGTTTTATGGATTTCGGACAAAAAAAGGGCCACGATTAATTAACCGTGACCTTATGGCAGTATTAAATTCTTGTCACTATGCAAAAGCCGTTATCGAATTACCTTTTTTACGAAGTCATTAACAGCGGAAAGCTGTTTGTCGGTTAAGTTGATAAATCCTTTATGGACAAACACACCATGATTGCGCACACCGAGTTTCATAGGCAGGGTTTCGGCATGCACAGGTATCCCTTTCTCTTTAATGATAGAGACTATTTTTTTTGCTCCATCCATAGCTCCGGCAGTGGAAAAAGCAGCGACGGCTTTAACAGTTGCAGCATCTAAATTTTCCAAATAACTTTTAAGGGAATCGTCTAAACCATGCGCGTAGACCCCACCGCCGATAAATAAAACGTCAACCGGCTCATTAAGCGGTACAGTAATCGGCTCTGCCTTGACACCGGCTTTGCTGGCGATCGCTTCCGCTACTGATTTTGTATTGCCCCCTCTGGACTGATACCTGACGGCTATTTTCATTTTTATCCTCCTTGCGTCTTGACTATAAGGCAACGTGTTGTATAATGAATTATACGACTTTATTTCACATTCATCAACCAACAGATTTGTTTATTTTGTAGGATTCAATTATACATGCGAAAGGGGCAGAAGATGAAAAAGCAGCCCGAAATGCTGCTTTTTCATTCGTTGTTCTGAAATGGGGAA
>ENA-UOOK01006904-UOOK01006904.1-fermentation-metagenome-genome-assembly--contig:-NODE-6904-length-10598-cov-3.905340_pt1 | contig 10598 bp, 10 predicted proteins | sample MGYA00245777_ERZ724023 | MGnify/ENA primary metagenome ERZ724023 (study PRJEB28704, sample SAMN03018312) | fermentation metagenome | biome: anthropogenic terrestrial biome; feature: soil; material... | reverse complement strand
GCCGTGTGAAAGAACAACTGAAAAAGCTCGGCGATATGATACAGGCCCAAAATGGCCTTGCCGATATAGTCAAGGATCAATCCCTTCTGCCAAAGGCTGTACACACAAGGGAATACCGGGCTGCCTCAGGCGGCTACTTGAAAGGGATCATATCCGACAGGCTGGGTACCGCGTCTATGCTTCTCGGTGCAGGGAGGGCCACCAAAGAAAGTGTCATTGATCCGTCGGCCGGTATTGTGCTCCTGAAAAAAACAGGAGATCAGGTATCGGAGGGCGAACCTTTGATGGTGCTCCATTCCAATGACGCCACACTTTTCGATCCTGCCTTGCAGGTGCTGGACAGTGCGGTAACCATCAGCGGCGACAAGCCGGAGCCGGTCCCGCTGATTATTGATATTGTGGAATAAGCGTTAATTGCTGCCGGAAGTTTTCTCTAAATCAGAATAACCTAGATAAGCCTGCATATAGTTTTTATGGATAAGTCTTTGGAGTGATATCCATGAGAATCAAATGCAGGTGTTTTTTTGCAATTCTTCTTGTCTGCTGCTTTTTAACAGTCCATATGGCAGCAGGAGATACAGATGTAGGAGCAGCTATTGATGAAACCGACGTATCGATTGCAAACATTGAGATTAACCAGATTGACGAATTGAATCCAGGAACAGAAGCATCGAAAAGTGTCAGCCCGCAATTCCAGATTGATGCCAAGTCGGCCATACTAATTGAGGCGGAAACGGGAAATGTGCTGTACGCTTTTAATGAAAACGAACCTCTCCCCATTGCCAGTATTACCAAAATCATGACGATGCTTTTGGTAATGGAAGCTGTTGATGCAGGCAAATGCAAATTTTCAGACACGACCGCCATCTCTGCTTATGCCACTAAAATGGGGGGGTCACAGGTTTACCTCAAAGAGGGGGAAATCTTTACTGTGGAAGAGCTTTTAAAGGCGGTGGCCGTACACTCAGCCAATGATGCTTCGGTGGCGCTGGCCGAAGTGGTGGCCGGCAGCGAAGAGGCTTTTGTATCCATGATGAATGAGAGGACCAATGAACTCAAGTTGAAAAATACAAAGTTCCTTGATTGTACAGGGCTTACAGATGAAGGGCATTACAGCTCGGCTCACGATGTTGCTCTTATGTCCAGGGAACTATTGACCAAGCATCCGAACATTGTGCATTATACAACCATATGGCATGATACATTCCGCGACGGCAAATTCGATCTGGATAACACCAATAAGCTGGTAAAACGCTATAGGGGCACGACGGGACTAAAGACCGGCTTTACCAATGCCGCCGGGTTCTGTCTCTCGGCTTCCGCCGAGCGGGATGGCACAAAATTTATTTCTGTCATTTTAGGGTCCAAGAGTAATAATACGCGCTTTTCAGAGTCTGCAAGGCTTCTGGATTTTGCCTTCAGCAACTGGGAGAGTGCAAAAATTGAGAAAAAAGGCCAGGAAGCAGGAACTGTAAAAGTAAAAAAAGGAGTAACAGGCAGTATTCCTGTCAGTTACGCCGACAATGCGGTGGTTGTTGTGAAAAAGGGCAACCGGGATAAGATCTCAGAAACCCTGGAAATTCCGGAAACCATCAATGCTCCTGTGGAAGCAGGCCAGGCTGTCGGCGTGCTGAATATTGATCTGCAGGGAGAAAGGCTGGCCTCCATTCAGGTGGTGGCAGCAAAGGATTCCCCCCGGTGCACCTTTGCCCTCGCTGTGGGCATGATTGCAAACAGATGGGCAAAACTGTTTGTTTGAAATTGAGCAGAATCAAGAATTGTAAAGCAGGGCTACTATTTTCTCGGTCAGCCACACAGGCATGAGTCGCTTGAAAAACACAATGAGCTTGTATTGAAAACCTACGGCAGCCCTTACGGGGGGGTTCCTCTTCTGAATGAGTCCATAAACAACCCGGGCCACAGCTTCAGGTGATGCGCCGTTTTTCTCGTCCCGCTCCATGCGGGCAAGAGAACGGGTAAATCGATAGCGGTAGGGAGTATTTTCATCTGGAGCAATGGTCCGGCTCCCCGTAAATCCTGTTTTCGTATCTCCGGGTTCCACAAGGCAGGCCTTTATGCCAAAGGGGGCAACCTCATGCCTCAAGGCTTCGATAAGGCCCTCCAGGGCGAATTTGCTGGCACTGTAATGTCCCTGGAAAGGAATGGATATTATTCCTGCCACCGAGCTGATGACGATGATTTTGCCCCGGCCCAGTTCCCGCATATGGGGGAGTACGGCTTTCACCATTCGGAGCGAACCAAAAAAGTTTGTTTCAAACTGCGCTTTGGCCGCTTCCATAGGGATATCCTCAATAGAGCCGGCAATGCCCATGCCTGCATTGCTTACCAGAATATCGATTTTGCCCTCTTCGGCAATAACGGTAGCCACGGCGATCTCAACGGAAGTATCGTTTGTAACATCAAGGGGGATCATATGAATAAAGCCGCCGCTTTGCAGGTCCGCCGCATGATGGTCCTCGCCAAAGCGGCCTTCGACATTTCTCGAAGTCCCATAGACATGAAATCCTTTTTTCATCAAATAGCAGGCGGTTTCTTTTCCAATACCCGAGGAGGCGCCCGTTATAAGTGCAACCTGATTTTTCATATTTCCCACTCACCTTAGCTTTTATGACATCATTGTAATACAAATTCCGGAACAAGGCAAAACCTATCAATTATTGGCGTTCGGGAAGCAGGGAAGGGGTAATGGTGTCAAATTATGCTGGATGTTTAAGCGGAATATGGTACAATAAAAATATATTTATTATGCTGGTGTTAATACCAGGTTATAATTATGATTGCACTGCACAAAGCCGTAAAACGACTTTCATTTGCAAGTTCTTAAAAAGAACTCGCAAACGGTATTTTGGCTAAAGCCAAAATACGTTGGGCAATCCTTGATTTTGATAATTCAATATGCAAGTAAATTTTCATACTTGCATAGAAGTCATTGGAAATGACTTCTTACATCAAAATCAATTATAAAATTTCCTTAAGATAAAGGAGATGTAACGATGGATCTATTTCAAAAATGCCAGGACTACACAATCGTCAAAGAGGTAATGGACGCAGGTCTCTACCCCTATTTTCACGCTCTCCAGTCGGGACAGGATACGGTCGTGACAATGGAAGGGCATAGAACAATTATGATCGGCTCCAATAATTATCTTGGCCTGACATCGGATCCCAGGGTCATTGAAGCAGCTGTGGAAGCCGTTAAAAAGTATGGTTCAGGCTGCAGTGGCTCACGATTTTTAAATGGTACGCTGGATATCCATTTAGAACTCGAAAGACAATTGGCTGAATTCCTTCATAAGGATGACTGTATTACTTTCAGTACAGGATTCCAAAGCAATCTTGGTATTATTTCTGCGATTGCGGGCAGAAATGACATTATTATTTGTGATAAAGAGAATCATGCAAGTATTTATGATGCATGCCGCTTGAGTTTTGCGACCATGGTCAGATTTAAGCATAATGATATGGAAGATCTGGAGAGGCTTCTTCGTGAAGCGCCGGATTCCAAAGGAAGACTTATTGTTACCGACGGCGTTTTCAGCATGGGCGGAGAGATCTGCAATTTGCCTAAGATTGTGGAGCTGGCCCGAAAATACGGCGCCCGAATTATGATTGATGATGCTCATGGCCTGGGCGTATTGGGAGAAACCGGCCGGGGTACGGCAGAGCATTTTGGCCTTATGGGCGAAGTGGATATTATCATGGGAACCTTCTCCAAATCACTGGCCAGCCTGGGCGGATTTATGGTGGCAAAAGCCGATGTCATAAACTATGTGAAGCATACTTCCCGTCCGTTTATATTCAGTGCCTCCATTCCTCCGGCAAATGTTGCTGCGGCACTTTGCGCCTTAAACATTCTGAAAAAGGAACCTGAAAGAGTGCGCAGCGTCAACGCAGTTGCAGATTATATGAAAGAGCTGATGAAGAAGAATGGTATACCTCTGCGGGAGACCAGGACTCCGATCATTCCGGTTATGACCTATGATGATATGAGGACATTTAAGATTTGCAAGGAGCTTTTAGAGGAAGGGGTCTATGTGAATCCTACCATCTCCCCTGCGGTGCCCCAGGGCCAAAGTATGATTAGAACAAGCTACACGGCTACTCATACCCGCGAACTCATGGATGAGGCAATTGAAAAGTTTGTAAAGGTTTTCTCAAAATACTAAAATTCAACCTCGGAAGATTCCGGATTAGACGTATATTAGTACACAGCATAAAAAGGCTGTTTCCATAAACAGAAACAGCCCCCTCGTCTTAGCTTTACTCAGCTTTCAAAGCTGCCAGACATTCGGGACAAATATTTTTTCCCTTATACACTTTGATATCCTTTGCATTATCGCAGAAAATGCAAGCAGGCTCATATTTTCTTAAGATAATTGTCGCTCCGTCAACATAAATTTCAAGGGCATCTTTCTCAGCAATATCAAGTGTTCTTCTGAGCTCGATAGGCAATACAACCCTTCCCAGCTCATCAACTTTTCTGACAATACCAGTTGATTTCATAATACTCCCCCCAGTATGATAAGTTTTTCTGTACCGATTTTATGGTACCATATAATGTAATGCGGGTCAATATTATCTCGACTATTTTTACGATATTTGTTAATTATTACTTATTCAGAGCTAAACTTGTCGATTAAGAAAATCTCTCACATTATTTGATGTGTATGAATAAATATCACAGATTTCTATATTTATTGGATGAGAAGAGTAACCTGGTACAGGTATCTGCAAATGTTGAATATCATTTGGGTCATTATGATTTTTACGGGTATAGCCTCGGGTCTTTTAATGGGACGCACCAAGGAGGTATCCGATGCCTTTCTGGAGAGCTGCGTCAATGCGGTAGAACTGTCCATTACCATGCTGGGAGCCATGTGTCTTTGGTCGGGCATGATGAAGGTGGCGCAAAAAGCCGGTCTGGTGGACGGCCTGGCAAGGCTTCTCAGAAGTGTCTTTAAATTTCTCTTTCCCGGTATCCCCAAAGGCCACGCTGCCAACGGCGCTATTGCCATGAGCATCAGCGCCGATCTGATGGGGCTGGGCAATGCGGCGACTCCGCTGGGTATCATCGCCATGAAGGAATTATCTAAAATTAACGGCAATTCTCCCACAGCAAGCAATGCCATGGTCATGTTCGCTGTAGTAAATGCCGCCTGCATCCAGCTTATTCCAGCCACCGTTCTTATCATCCGCCAGCAGGCCGGGTCTGCAAGTCCAACCTCTATTATTCCGACCGTTTGGATCGCTTCACTGGCTTCCTTAATTTCAGGTATTGCAGCTGCCAAGCTCCTTGAAAAGAGATACCGAGATCCCGCTTATGGGCTGAAACGGACTGCTTCAATATGGTGAAAGGGCGGAAATCAGATGGACTTTATAGCCAATATCTCGATACCGGCAATTGTTCTGATCATTGTTATAACGGCATGGATAAAAGGCGTGCCCGTATTTGACACTTTTGTGGAAGGCGCGAAAGAAGGGGCCAAAACAGCTTTTGACGTTCTTCCCGTGATGGTGGGGATCCTGGCGGCCGTTTCGGTTTTAAATGCTTCGGGCTTTATTGATGTCCTTTCAAACCTTCTGAAAGGTCTCGCCGCTCTTGCGGGAATTTCTCCCGAAATTATCCCCATGCTGATCCTTCGGCCCTTTTCAGGAAGCGCATCCTTAGGGCTTTTTACCGAACAAATAAGGGCCTATGGCGCCGATACCTATTTAGGGCGGGCCTTATCCACTATTATGGGTTCCAGTGAGACTGTTCTGTATACGCTGGCGGTCTATTTCGGTGCAGCCGATGTAAAGAACACCCGCCACGCTCTTGCGGCCTCCCTCATCGCCTCCTATGCGGGGATGCTTGCAGCCGTATATATATGTAAGGTTTTATAAAAAAGAGAGCCCGCCTTCAAGAAATCAACAAATAAATTATCTTTCACCTTCCTCGGATATGCGCAATATGATGTTAGTGCAGAACGCATAGATACCTCTTTATGAGGTTGTTTCAAAAGAGGAGGGCATATGGGCGAAATTGTAAATGTTGAAAAAGTCGGTATGAAATATCAGTCCCTGAATGGTGAGATCAATGCCATTGAGGACATTTCTTTTTCCGTCGAAAAAGGTGAATATGTAAGTATTGTAGGTCCGAGCGGCTGTGGTAAATCCACCCTTTTATCCATCATATCTGGGCTTTTAAAAGCCACCATGGGCAGGGTTGTCATCGGCGGCGAGGAAGTGCTGAAGAATTCTGATAAAGTAGGTTACATGCTGCAGAAAGACCATCTTTTTGACTGGCGTACCATTTATCAGAATGTAGTTTTAGGCCTTGAGGTCCGAAAGATTTTAAACGATGATAACAGGAGGTATGCTATTGAGCTGTTAAAAACCTACGGTCTTTATGAATTTAAGGATAAATATCCCAGCCAGCTTTCAGGCGGTATGCGCCAGCGTGCCGCCCTGATCCGGACTCTGGCTGTGAAGCCTGAAATACTTCTGTTGGATGAGGCCTTTTCGGCATTGGACTATCAGACACGTCTGGCTGTAACGGAGGATATTTACAGCATCATCAAGAATGAAAACAAAACCGCCATTATGGTCACCCATGATATATCCGAAAGCATCAGCATGTCTGACCGGGTTATCGTGCTGTCCAAGCGGCCGGCTGTTGTAAGCAGCATTCATTCTATCCGATTTGACTGTCCTAAAAGAACACCGCTTAAATGTCGTGAGGATCCTAATTTCCGTGAATATTTCAATACTATTTGGAAGGAGTTGGATGTCCATGTCTGATACCGGATTAAATTTATCACCTGAAAGGATCGCGTATCTGAAAAAGGTCAAATTACAGAAAACAGCAACATGGCTGGTCCGGCTTCTGATACTGGTGCTTATTTTTGCACTGTGGGAGCTTGCGGCGCGTCTTAAACTGATCGATGCATTCATTACAAGCCAGCCCTCCAGAATGATAAAAACCCTTACAAATCTTTATAACGCAGGAGATCTGTTTGTCCATATCGGCGTCACCTGTCTTGAGACCATCGTTGGGTTTATCATCGGAACACTGATGGGAATTTTTATTGCAGTGCTTCTCTGGTGGTCGGAATTTGCCTCCCGTGTTCTTGAACCCTATCTGGTGGTGTTGAACAGCCTGCCCAAGGTTGCCCTGGGCCCCATCTTCATTATCTGGATCGGGGCTGGGCCGTCAGCCATTATTGTTATGGCGCTGGCCATTTCGCTGATCGTTACCATACTGGAAATGCTCAATGCTTTTATCCGGACAGATGAAGAGAAGATCAAGCTGGTAGAGACATTCGGTGCAAGCCGCTTCCAGGTATTTCTTAAAGTGGTGCTTCCCTCTAATATCCCGGCCATGATCAACGCCCTTAAGGTGAATGTGGGGCTGTCCTGGGTAGGCGTTATTACCGGTGAATTTTTGGTATCCAAAGCCGGGCTGGGCTATTTAATCGTCTATGGAGGGCAGGTGTTCCAGCTGGATCTGGTCATGACCAGTGTGATTATCCTGGCCATTGCAGCGGCACTGATGTATCAGGGGGTTGTATTGATAGAGAAAAAGCTCGTTGGTAATCAGGCTGCCCAAAAGCATTCATGAAAAGCATTGAAAGAACCTTGAAAGGAAACAGAAAAAGTCTGCGGCTTTGAGCCTGAAAAATGCTGTATTTTAAATTCATCATTATATAGGAGGGTGATCTTCAAAATGAAAAGAATGGGGCTTCTTATCATGACGGTACTGCTTGCAGCCGCCTTTATTCTGGCATCCTGCGGTACCCAGAGCAAAACAAAAGTGACCTTGAGCGAAGTTACTCACTCGGTTTTCTATGCACCGCAGTATGTGGCAATCAACAAAGGATTTTTTGAGGAAGAGGGTATTCTGCTGGAGCTCAGTAATGGCCAGGGAGCCGACAAGGTCATGACGGCTGTGATTTCCGGTCAGGTTGACATTGGGTTTGCAGGGCCGGAGGCAAGCATCTATGTCTACAATGAAGGGAAAGAAGACCATGCCGTTGTATTTGCCCAGCTGACTAAAAGAGACGGATCCTTCCTCGTGGGGCGAAAACCTGAGCCCAATTTTCAATGGGAAAACCTGAAAGGAAAGTACATTATTGGCGGCAGAAAGGGCGGAGTCCCTGAGATGACGCTGGAACATGTCTTAAGAAAACACCATTTGGACCCCAACACAGATCTGACAGTGGATACCAGCGTTCAGTTTGCGGTTATGGCAGGCGCTTTTACCGGAGGGACCGGCGACTATGTAGCGCTTTTTGAGCCTACCGCCACCATGCTGGAAAACGAAGGCAGGGGGTATGTGCTGGCCTCTATCGGGCAAGACAGCGGTGAAATACCGTATACGGCATATTTTGCCAAAAAGAGCTTTATCGAAAAAAATAAAGATTTGATCCAGCGCTTTACCAATGCACTTTATAAGGGCCAAAAATGGGTGGACACCCATACGCCGAAAGAAATTGCCGAAGCCATCAAGGACTCCTTCCCGGATACCGATCCGGCCGTTCTTGAAAACGTTGCAAAACGCTATAAGGACATTGATGCATGGAACAAAGATCCCATCTTGAAAGAGGGATCGCTAGAGCTCCTCCAGCGGGTTATGGAGGAAGCAGGAGAACTCACCCAAAAAGCTCCTTATGAGAAAATTGTAACCACCGATTTTGCCAAAAAAGCCATTGAGAAAGTCAAATAGTCTGCGAATTACTTAAAAGTCAAAAGGAGCTGTCTCAAAATAAAATTTGAGATCGCTCCTTTTGTTTTTTTCAATTTTGCGCTATATACAAAAAAATAGTGCGGCAACTATTTTTTTTATGAAGTCTTGGCACTTGATTAAGATCTGTTTTATGATAAAATATTCCTGTTAATAACGATTCTTGAGGTAAAAGCTGAAGGCTTTTTTGACTTTTTAGCAGATTCTTGTATTTTTTCTGATTCTACGTTTAAGAATAATAAAAGCGCACCGGGGCAGGTTGTGCTTTTATTGATTTTTAAGGCGCAAGATGAGGATTAATTTATAGGAGGGGAAAAAATGGAATTTCTCGAAAAAAAATTCCGACTCAAGGAGAACGGTACGGATGTCAAAACTGAGATTGTTGCTGGCGCCACGACCTTCTTCACCATGGCCTACATTATTTTTGTCAACCCGGCGATGCTGGGAGCAACCGGTATGCCTGAAGGCGGCGTATATGTGGCCACAATTCTAGCAGCTGTTATCGCAACCCTGATTATGGGTCTCTTCGCAAACGTACCCTATGCACAGGCTCCAGGTATGGGAATGAATGCATTCTTTACCTATACGGTATGCTTTGCCCTTAATTTTACCTGGCAGCAAGCCCTTGCCATGGTTTTTATCTGCGGTATCATCAATATCCTTATCACGGCTACCCAGATCAGAAAATCCATCATCAAATCTATTCCACAATCTCTCCAATACGCTATCGGCGGCGGTATTGGACTTTTTATTTCCTATATTGGCTTCAAAAGCGCCGGCTTCTTAAAGTTTACCAGCGAAGCTCCCTTTTTAGGGGTTGTTCCTGGTGCAGACGGAACACCGGGGACCGTGATTGCCGGCGGAGGCAGTGTTGTACCTGCATTTGTTAATTTTGCAGATAAAAGCGCCCAGCTTGCACTGATCGGTCTGGCTATCACGGCTATTCTGATGATCCTTAAAGTAAAAGGCGCCATTTTGATCGGTATTATCTCTACCACCATTATCGGTATCCCCATGGGCGTGACTATCCTTGACTTTTCTTCTTCCGCCTATCAGGTATCCGATATTTCACAGACCTTCTTCGCACTTGATTTTTCAGGGCTTTTTGCGGATTCGTCCAAGCTTGTTCTCGTTATTACCACGATTTTTTCGTTCAGCCTTTCCGACACATTTGACACCATCGGAACCTTTATCGGAACCGGCAAAAAGACCGGCATATTCGACGATAAGGATGAAGCTGAGCTGTTTCAGGGAAAGGGCTTCAAATCAAAAATGGACAAGGCGCTGTTTGCCGACGCGACAGCTACCTCCATCGGCGCTCTGTTAGGTACCTCCAACACTACTACATACGTAGAAAGTGCTGCCGGTATTGGCGCAGGCGGCAGAACAGGTTTGACCAGCGTTACAACCGCTGTTCTGTTCCTCGTATGCCTTGTTTTTGCTCCCATTGCGGGGGTTATTCCTGCTGCGGCGACTGCTCCGGCTTTGATCATCGTCGGTATCCTCATGATGGGATCCTTTGGGAAAATCCAATGGGAGGATTTTGACGAAGCTTTCCCTGCCTTCTTAACGGCAGTTTTAATGGGATTTGCATACAGCATATCCAGCGGTATATCGGCAGGATTTATTGCCTATGTTCTGGTTAAAATTGCAAAGGGCAAGGCCAAAGAGGTCCATCCGATTATGTATATCGTCACCGCTTTATTCTTAATCAATTTTATCATTAACGGAGTATTGAGCCTGTAATTGGCCTATTCGCTTAAAAGGCTGCTTTATCTTAGGATAAGGCAGCTTTTTTTATGGTGTGCCCGGCGGGCACAGGTTCTTACGAGTGAAAGTCTCGAATCCGCCCGGT
>ENA-UOOK01006903-UOOK01006903.1-fermentation-metagenome-genome-assembly--contig:-NODE-6903-length-10599-cov-2.963486_pt1 | contig 10599 bp, 11 predicted proteins | sample MGYA00245777_ERZ724023 | MGnify/ENA primary metagenome ERZ724023 (study PRJEB28704, sample SAMN03018312) | fermentation metagenome | biome: anthropogenic terrestrial biome; feature: soil; material... | reverse complement strand
TAAAAGTCGTTGACGCTAAATTCGGCAAATATATTCAAAGCATGAAATGGATCAATTTGGGCGGGGGACATCATATTACAAGGCCGGATTACGATATTGAGGCCCTTGTCCGGTCGATTCTGTTCTTTAAGGAGAAATACGGCGTGGAAGGTTACACCGATATGATGGAAATGATATCGGCGGCAAAACCCAATCTGGTTGTCATTTGCACCCCCACCCATCTCCATGCTGCCCAATCCATTGCCGCTATGGAAGCGGGTGTAGATGTGTTTTTGGATAAACCCATGGCGAAGGATTTGTCCGAATGCCATGCCATCCAAGAAGCGATGGAAAGAACCGGCAGAAAACTCATGGTATATCAGCCCCATCGGGTTATGCCGGAAACGGTGGCTTTGAAAGCCGTATTGGCTGAAAATCTTATTGGGGATGTTTATATGTATAAGCGTTACGTCTCCAATTATGTCCGTAGAAACGATTGGCAGGCTATGTTGAAATACGGCGGCGGCATGCTGAATAATTACGGAGCCCACTACATAGACCAGGCGCTTTATTTGCTGGGAAGCGATGAAGAAGCGGAAAATATTCATTGCATCCGATACCGTATGGCATCGTTGGGAGATGCGGATGATGTGGTGAAAATCGTCATTGAAACCAAATCCCGTAAAACCATTGATGTAGACATCAACCAAGCCACCAAGGCTTCTTTGCCTCTCTTTGTGGTATATGGTCGGTATGGCAACATTATCCATACCCGCTTGTCGGATGGTCGCCCCGGATTCAAAGTAGATTATTTGCAACCCGAAGAATTGAAGAAAATTTCTTTGTCGGAAGATTTGGCGGCGGCAGGCAGAAAGTATGCTCCCGATGCAGCGGCGGAACTTCCCTGGAAAGTAAAAGAATTTGCCGTAGCGGATTTTTCGAAAGTCAATTTTTATGATTACTGCTATGAGTATTTTTCCCAAGGCAAAGAATCTTTCATTCCGGTAGAACAGACCATTCATTTGATGAGCATCATTGATACTTGCCGAAATCAATCGGATATTTTTGCATAAAAGAAGCCAAACGGGGCTGATGCTGGTTCGAAAAACGAACGGGCAACAGCCCCGTTATATACATTATGGCCCCAATTGTTTTTTGAGTTTTTCCAATGCGCCTTTTTCCAGACGGGATACTTGAGCTTGGGAAATGCCGATTTCATTGGCCACTTCCATTTGCGTGCGCCCTTTGAAAAAACGAAGGGTGAGAATATCCTTTTCCCGTTTGGCAAGACGGGACAGGGCTTGGTTGAGGGCGATGTTTTCCGTCCAGGTATCGTCGTTGTTTTTCCTGTCATATACCTGATCCATGATGAACACAGAATCGCCTCCGTCGGAGTAGACAGGCTCATATAAAGACACGGGGTCCAACACGGCATCCAAGGCGGCGACAATGTCTTTTTTGGTAAATTCCCCTTCTTTGGGAAGAGATTCGGGAGGTAGATTGCGGTTGACGGAAGCGGTAATTTCATCTACTGTAGGTTCACGCCCCAAAGATACGGCAAGGCGTTCTTTTTCTCCCAATGCTTTATATGCCAAATCCCGCACCGAACGGGAAACCCGCACCATGTTGTTGTCCCGCAGATAACGGCGCACTTCTCCAATGATCATGGGTACGGCATATGTGGAGAATCGCACATCCTGAGAAATGTCAAAATTATCAATGGCTTTCATCAGACCGATGCAACCCACCTGAAACAAGTCGTCGGGATTCTCACCGCGGGAATTGAATTTCTGAATAACGGATAAAACCAGTCGCAAATTTCCCTGAATCAGGGCTTCCCGGGCTTGTTTGTCCCCGGTTTTGCTCTTCTTGAGAAAGTCAAGCTTTTCTTCGGCTGTCAATATCCCCAGTCTGGAGGTGTTGACACCGCATATTTCCACCTTGTTGTACACACAGACCACTCTCCCTTATGTTGTATGTATGTACAGGTACAGTATGGACAGATTTGGCTTTTTTCATACAGAACCCGGCAGATTAAATTGCTTGACAACCGGCAGTGGGTAGGGTATACTGCAAGAAGAAATGGAATTGGGAGTGAAAAAAATATGAGTCGTTTAAAATTGATGACGGTAATCGGAACGCGCCCGGAAATCATCCGGCTTTCCCAAGTGATCAAAAAGTGCGACACGTACTTTGACCATATTTTGGTCCATACGGGGCAAAATTATGACTATTCTTTGAATCAAATTTTTTTTGAAGACTTAGGACTTCGCTCTCCCGATTATTATTTGGATGCGGTGGGAGCGAATCTGGGAGAGACCATTGGAAACATCATTGCCAATTCCTATGGCTTAATGGCGGAAGTCAAGCCCGATGCTTTGCTTGTACTGGGAGATACCAACAGCTGTTTATCGGTCATTGGCGCGAAACGGCTCCACGTCCCCATTTTCCACATGGAAGCGGGGAACCGTTGTTTTGACGAATGTCTTCCTGAAGAAACCAACCGCCGGATTGTGGACGTGACGGCGGATGTGAATTTGTGCTACTCCGAACATGCCAGACGGTATCTGCATGCCTCCGGTGTACCCAAAGAAAGGACCTATGTGGTGGGTTCTCCCATGGCAGAAGTTCTGCATGCCAATTTCGAATCCATACAATCTTCTAAGGTGCTGGAAACGTTGGGTCTAGAAAAAGGTAACTATATTCTCTTATCTGCCCATCGGGAGGAAAACATTGATACCGAAAATAACTTTTTTAACCTGATGAACGCCGTAAATGCCATGGCAGAAACGTACCAAATGCCTATCATTTATTCCACCCATCCCCGGTCGGCGAAATTCATTCAAAAGCGGCAGTTTGTCTTTCATCCCTTGGTGAGAAGCCTACAACCCTTTGGGTTTCGTGATTATAACCATTTACAGATGAATGCATACTGTGTTGTGTCCGACAGCGGTACATTGCCGGAAGAAAGCAGTTATTTTTTGTCGGTGAACCATCCCATTCCGGCGGTGTGTATCCGCACCAGCACCGAACGTCCCGAAGCCTTGGACAGAGGTAATTTTGTGCTGGCGGGCATCACCACCGCACAGGTGTTGCAGGCGGTGGATCTGGCCGTGAGTATGAACCAAAATGGGGATTTCGGCCTGCCTGTACGGGATTACATGGATGAAAACGTGTCCAATAAAGTGGTAAAACTCATCCAGAGTTATACCGGAATCGTAGATAGAATGGTCTGGAGAAAATAGCAATAAAAAGAAGAGGTAAACAGCCTCTTCTTTTGTTTTTTGTTGTTGCTTATATATCAATGCCCTATTCATTATCCCCTCATTCGGTGGTATGGATTGACAAAGGGGGCTTTTCATGGTATCTTAAAGATGTTGCCACTTTGGCAAATATTTTCTTTTTGGTTGGTAAACATATGAACATCCTTGCCCATTTCCGGGTGATAACCCGTCATCGCCATCAAGTGATGAAAAATTGCATCAAAGCCGGGATCGGTTTTCAGGGATTGTTTCATGATCTGTCCAAATATTCCCCGGCTGAATTCATTCCGGGGGTCAAAAATTTTCAGGGAAACCGCAGCCCCAATGAAAAAGCAAGAGAACGGTTCGGCTACTCGTCCGCCTGGCTCCATCATAAAGGACGCAACAGGCATCACTATGAATATTGGAACGATTTTGTGCCGGGATTAAAAAAAGAAATGCCGGTGAAAATGCCCGTAAAATACGTGATCGAAATGTTTTGTGACCGCATTGCCGCCAGTAAAATCTATTACCGGGATCGTTATGACGATTCTTTTCCTCTGGATTACTACACCCGGGGGGATACCCGACGGTTTCTTCACCCCCATACCGCTGATATGTTGGAAAGTCTGTTGCACTTATTGAAAAACCAGGGAGAAAAAGCGGCTTTTCACCGCTGCCGTGCATTGTTGAAGCATGAAAAAAAGAAGGATTCACACGTATGAGTAGATGCAAAAAGTCTTCCCCGAACAGGGAAGACTTTTTGACAGGCGGTTGGGCGTTTTGGTGGCTAAGAAGTTCCTTGCCCGTTGTTGTCTTTGCATACACCTTATCTATTAGCCTTAAAATTTATAGATTAACTGAAAATAATATTTAATTTATAATAAATACTTTTGTGATACGTTCAAAAAACAATAGAAACCCTTGAGTGTTCGTTAAAATGCTATTATCTTATCATACAGGAAGGAGGGTTTATCTTGGATCGGGAATGGGACCTCATTTTAACTTCCGCCATGGACATCGGAAAAGCCATGCTGGAAAGCGGCGGTGAAGTCCATCGAGTAGAGGATACCATCCATCGCATTTGTATTGCCTACGGCGCTACAGGTGCCGAGGTTTTTTCCATTGTGTCCCTCATCACTGCCACTGCATCCACCCCCCAAGGAATCCATGTGTCCCAAAGCCGTCGGGTGTATGCCTCCTCCAATAATATGGATCGGTTGGAACGGCTCAATGCTTTGTCCCGGAAAATTTGCCGGGAAAAGACACCTCCCCATGAAATCCCTGCCCTGCTTGCGGGGGTGTTGTCTTCCCGTCCCTACTCCAAATGGTGCAAACTATTGGGTGCCATGCTGGCGTCCGGAGGTTTTGCCGTATTTTTCGGAGGTACTTGGCTGGATGGCATGATGTCTGCCGCCATTGGATTGGGCATTACCCTGTTGGGCATGTTCATTCCCGAAGGCATCAACCAGGCGGTGCAGATTACCCTGTATTCGTTTCTGTCAGGGATTACGTCGCTGCTTTTGGCTGCATGTGGATTGATCCACAATTCCGACAAGGTGATGATCGGTACCATCATGCTCATGATCCCCGGTGTTGCTTTTGGCAACGCATTGCGGGAGATTCTCAAAGGGGATACCGCTACAGGCATGCTGCGGCTCATTCAATCCGTCATTTTGGCGACGACCATTGCCGCGGGTTTTGCCTTGGCTTTGGTGATCGGAGGTATGCTGTTATGAAAGAATTTTTACTGCAGGCTATGATCCCCTTCCTGACCGCCACCCTGGGTACTTTGGGATTTGCCTTGCTTTTTTGGGTGCCAAAACGCCATTTGGCATTTGCAGTTTTGGGCGGTTCCATGGCCATTCTCGCCTATTTGGGTGCAACCCTGATTTGGACCGATCTATTTTTATGCAATATGATGGCCATGATGGTTTCCGCCACCTATGCGGAAATCATGGCCCGTGTCACCAAATGTCCCGTTACCTTATACCTCATTCCTTCTATCGTTCCCCTGGTACCCGGAGGCGGGTTGTATTACACCATGTTCTATCTGGTGGACGGCAACAAAGAAGCCGCCATGATTATGGGGGAAAAAACCTTGTTGACGGCTCTGGGCATTTCGGTGGGTATTCTGATCATCTCCATTGTCACGCAGTTTATTTATGCTCTGAAAAAGGCCTGATGTCATTTTCATCGATGATTTCTTTCATGGCTTGGATTGCTTTTTGCAGTCCAAGCTTTTCATTTTCATCTAAATCCAATACAATCACCTTTTCCACCCCGCTGCGGGACACCACCGCCGGAAGAGAGGCGCACACGCCGTGATATCCATATTCTCCCCGCAGGAGGCTGGATACGGTGAGTACGGACTTTTCGTTGCGAATGATGGAGGAAACGATGCGCTTCACCGCCATGGCGATGCCGTAACAGGTAGCTCCTTTGGCGGCGATGATTTCATAGGCCGAATCCCGCACCCCGGCAAACAATTCATTTAACGTGCACATATCGCAATTATTTTTATAACAGTAACGGGTTAAATCCACGCCTGCGATTCCCGCGCTGGACAAAATGGGGAATTCGTTGTCCCCGTGTTCCCCCGCGATAATGGCATGGATGTTCCGGTTATCCAGTCCAAAATGGGTTCCCAGCAAAAAGCGATACCGTCCTGTATCCAGCACGGTTCCCGTGCCCAGTATCCGGGAGGGAGGGAAACCTGTATAACACAGGGCGGCGTATGTCAAAATATCCACAGGATTGGTGACAATCATCACAATCGAACGAGGGGCATATTGTTTGACGGAATCCAAAATGGAGTACAGAATTTTCAGATTCGACGCCACCAGTTCGGTGCGTTTCTGTCCCTCTTTTTGCGCCAATCCCGCGCATATAATTACCAGTCCGCAATCGGTGATGTCGGGATAATCCCCGGCCAAAATGATCTGAGGATGGGAAAAGGTCATGGCGTGGTTCAAATCCATGGCTTCCCCTTTGGCTTTTTCCTTATTCACATCGATCAAGACCAGTTTTGCCATCATACCGCTTTGTACCAAAGAAAAAGCGATGCTGGCGCCCACGGCGCCGCAGCCGACGATGGCGCATTTGGCAGGTGAAAAATTTTGTTCCATATATACACTCCTTATTGTGGATAGGATGTGTATTTTCTTGCTATTTATGTGACGGTATGGTAAAATGTGCCTATGATACTAAAAAAGGAGAACAATCATGATCAAAGGATTTCATCACATCGCATTCAAATCTTCTCACTTTAAAACATCCATCGCGTTTTACGAAGGCCTGGGATTGATCAAGAAAATAATGTGGGGCGACCGTGAAAAAACAATCTGTATGCTGGACATGGGGGATGGCGGCTGCCTGGAGCTGTTTTCCAACGGAAGCGAGGAATCTCCCAACGGGCGATTCAATCATCTGGCATTTTTGTCCGACGATGTGGAAGGGGATTTTCAAAGAGCCCTGTCTTTAGGGGCAAAACCCCATATTTATCCCAAAGTGGTGGATTTGGATTCTCATCCCGAAAAGCGTTCCATTCAAGTGGCTTTTGTGCTAGGCCCGGACGAAGAACAGGTAGAATTCTTCCGATTTGTATGAACCAAAATCGGTTTTGAACGAATATCCCGAGAATTTCAGCATAGTCAGAAAAAAAAGGAACATATTATCTTTTGATAATACCCGTGAATTTCCAAATATAGGAGGAAGGTATATTGGTGCTGAAAATGGGAAGTTTTGATAAAGAAGAAACATGTATTCCCTTCATGAGATGCTGATGCCATCTTCCGGTCTGAATCGTCTTCGAGATATAACTGCCATCAAGAGATAGACCAATCCATTGGAGCGTTATTTCCCGTCGCCATGGGCGATACATACGGTTCTTTTGCCACCAAGAGTTATATGGAGTGTATGGAGTGGGTGAAAAAGAACCGATAAATCGGGAGGTAACCTATGAAATACAAAGCTTTGTTTCTCGTATTAGCGCTGATTCTCACTTTGTGTGCCGGTTGTGTCAGCGAGAAAAAGCCCGCAGATGATCATACCAATCAAACGTCGGAAGATGCTTCGGTGAACGCGCCGGTGAATATTGAACTTGAATGGTTTGTGGATCCCACCTTGACCTTAGATAACGTTAACCCCGTCCGTTCTTATTTTGGGCAGGAATACCCTTCGGTGAACGGGGTAAGGTTTACAAAAAACGGGTTGTGCGGGGTGATGAATTATGCTGGAAAAGTAATGATTGAACCCATATACAGCGAAATCTATGTGTATCAGGGTTCTTATCTCTGTGTGCAGCCCAATCAAGGGGAACAAAACGTCATGCAGGATAGTTATGACGTGTTCACCTATGTCCGCAATGCCACAGTCAACGTGGGACAAAAGCAAAGCGTGCTGATCAAATCCATTTGGTCGCCTTCCTCTTTGTGTGTGATGCATCTTACTGAGGGGAACATGCCGATGCCTGCAAATAATCAGGGTGCTTTTTTCGTAGAAAGAGGCGAGGTGTACAGCGATAAAGGAAATCCGGCTATTGTACGGGGCACAGGCAAGCATGCTCTGTACTGTGATGGAAAAATAAAAACTGATTTTGTATACCAGGATGGTTTTTATGCTTCCAACGGTTTGATTGCTGCCAAGCAAAGCGGAAAATGGGGGTATGTGGATGTAAGCGGAAAAACCGTCATTCCTTTCGAATTTGATGCGGTGATGAAATATTATGACAAACAAATTCCTTATGGGGTTATGAATGGATTTGTCCCCGTGTGCAAAGGGGGCAAGTGGGGGTATTATTCAGCTACCGGGCAGGAAGTGGTTCCCTGTTGCTTGGAGAATGCCCTGCCTGTCAACGGGGCAGGATTGGCCTTTGCCTTGTTTGGGGGCAAGTGGGGTGTTCTGAAAGTAGCGGAAAGTGCCATGGGACCTGCCGAAGGGTATCTATTTCCTACAGTCACCGCCATGAAGCAGAAATACACCGTTTCATTGGACGGGGGCGTTTTAAATGTGAGACAAAATTGTTCCGCTGACAGTGTCGTGGTGGGAACATTGGACAACGGTACTGCGGTTTATGGTTTTTCCGGCGGGAATAAAGTCAGCGCGGCCGACGAGTATAACTGGATCTATTGTTCCGGTGTGTCGTTTGACGGAAAATGGGTTTTTGGATATTGTTATGGAAAGTTTTTGAAATGATGTACTTGAAAATAAGGGGAAGCAGGCGCAAATGATTTTGCCGATAAAGTGACAGTTTGATAAGGAAAAAACGACCCGCGATTCGGGTCGTTTTTTCCTTGTATTGGATGGTGTTATGTTAACTTATTATGGATAGAATAAGGGTAATGGTATCGAAAAATGTTTCAGGGTTATGTAAACAGCGGGAAAAGAATTTATCATTGGCGGGAATAGGATTTAAACGTTATACAAGTAAGCCAAAAATTGTTATGTAAACCTTGTTGTGGTGAGAATACCGATTGAAAAAAATCAAGATAAATCACCCTTTCCATTGGGAGGGGGTGAGGCCGGTAAGGCGTTTGCATTCCTTTGAAAAATAGCTTTCACTTTCAAAGCCACAGGCATAGGCGGCCTGGGACACGGTGTATAGCCCTGATGCCAATAAAGAGGTTGCCTTTTCTATCCGCAATTTTTTGATATATGCCAAGGGGGATAGTCCGAAACTTTTTGAAAATAGTTTTCGAAAATACACATCGCTTACACCGCAAAAAGAAGCCAGATCGGGAATGGTCAAAGGGTCTGTAAATCGCTGATGGATAACAGTCAAGGCGGGAGCAAGAATGGGATGAGGAGTTTGACCTTTTTCCTCCGCCAAGTCTGCGAGGAGTCCGTAAATACCTGCCAACGCCCGATAAGAAGGAGGGGGAAAAGCAAGATAGTCTTGATAAATTTGCAAGAACTTGTTTCGAAACTTATAAGGATTGGCAGGGAAGATTATTTTGGGGTCTCCTCCTGATTCACCCATGGCATCAAAATGAATGACCACCATGTCCCCGGGGGTGCAAATTTCGGTTTCATACCCTCTGCCTTTGGGAACAAATGTTAAGGTATCCGGCGTGCTGACATTGAAAAAAGTAGGGGTTTTCAAGGAAACTTCCCCGTTTATCCGATAAGAAAGAGAATAAAAATCCCGGGGCGTAACCATGTGGAATGTAGGAACGTATTTGCTTTCAAACACTTGTATTTTTGTTAGAATCAAATGATTTAATCCATTCATATTTCATCCCTCCACGTTTAGTATACAGTAGAATTTGACAAAATGCAAGTTTCGATTTGTGATAGAAATAGATTGTTTTCTGTATGGAAACTTACCCCACACCGTGCTATTCTAATGACAGAAAGGGGTGTTTTCATGAAAGCACTGAAACAAAAAATAGAAGTCTTTGCCAAAGAGGCGGGTATGGATGTTTTGGGGTTTGCCCCCAAAGAACGATTCGAGGGGCTGGAAGCACGGCGAAATCCTTTTACCGTATTTCCCGAAGGAGAAACCGTCATCATGCTGGGTAAGCGGGTATGCCGCGGCTCTTTACGGGGGGTGGAAGAAGGGTCCAATTTCGGCGACTATGCATGTTTCGGACGCAACTGGCTGGAAGATGAATTTCTGGCACTGGCTTGTTATGATCTGACCCGGGTACTGGAAGATGAAGGATGGGAGGCCTGTCCCTTATTCCCCAATCCCACGGAAGCTCCTGCCATGGGAGTGGGGGTGACTCCCGGCAAAGAAGCTCCCAACGTATATCCCGATTTTACGTATGCCGCCGTGGCTGCCGGGGTGGTGGAAGTGGCCTATTCCGGTATGGTGTTTTCCAAGGAATTCGGTCCGCGGCAACGGTTTCATATGGTTATCACCGATGCCAAGTTGCCTGCTACTCCTCTGTTGGAACAATCGGTTTGTGATCGGTGCATGCAATGTGCCGACAGCTGCCCGTATGGTGCCATTTCCAAAACCGAGCAAAATCAGGTGAACATAGCCGGAAAAGTTATGACGGTGGGTAAATTGGATGAAGGCAAATGCCGCGCCTGTAAAAACGGCGCCCTGCCCAATCGGTTGCACGCCAAAGGACAGCCCGACCGCATGGCGGCTCTCTGCAACCGCACCTGTATCTGTCATTTGGAGGAAGAAAGGTTGATCGGCAATGTGTTTGAAAATCCTTTCCGCACTTCCGAACCCTGGGTAAGATGACATGAAACTGACTTCACAACAAATAAAGAATCGTGCCGGGGAACTGGGTATTGATGTGGTGGGCGTCGGGAATATCGAACGGTTTGAAAAGGCACCGGAACTGTTAAAAATCACCAACTATTTTCCAGGATGCCGTTCCGTAATCGCCGTGGCCATGCGGATTCCCCGGGGAATCCGCAT
>ENA-UOOK01006899-UOOK01006899.1-fermentation-metagenome-genome-assembly--contig:-NODE-6899-length-10602-cov-2.483360_pt1 | contig 10602 bp, 10 predicted proteins | sample MGYA00245777_ERZ724023 | MGnify/ENA primary metagenome ERZ724023 (study PRJEB28704, sample SAMN03018312) | fermentation metagenome | biome: anthropogenic terrestrial biome; feature: soil; material... | reverse complement strand
GTCGGGGTATTCCCACGGTACGGATGTGTGGCTGGGAAACGCCAAGGATTTGATTCTGACGGATAAAATTCCCGTCAACGACACCATCGGCTGCCGTGACGATATCATGCTCTATCTCATGAAGATGGGAATGCCGGATCACGACGCGTTCAAAATTATGGAGGTCGTCCGGAAAAAGAATAAGAACCCCTCGCCGGAGCAGGAAAGGGCGATGCGCGATCTCGGCGTGCCGGAGTGGTACATCAATTCATGCAGAAAGATCCAATATCTGTTCCCCAAGGCCCATGCGGTGGCGTATGTGATGATGGCCTTCCGCATAGCGTGGTTCAAGGTGTACCGCCCCCTTCAGTTTTACAGCGCCTATTTTTACCGCCGCAGCCAGAAGGACGCCTTCGACGCCGACATGATGCTGAAAGGCGCGGATTTTGTCCGACGGAAGATCGGCGAGCTGGACCGCAAGGCCGATATCACACAAAAGGAAGAGGAGCTTCGCACCACGCTGGAGGCGGTGTACGAGTTCTATATGCGCGGCTTTACCTTCGCGCCCATGTCCCTTTATGAATGCGACGCAGCCAGATTTCTGGTCAAGGGGGAGAAGACGCTCCTTCCGCCATTTGTGGCCATATCCGGCCTGGGCGCCACAGCGGCGGCGGATCTTGTGGCTTGCCGGGAAGGCGGGCGCAGGTTTATCTCGGTGGAGGAGCTGGGGGCGGCCTGCCCCAAGGTGAGCCAGACCAATCTGGAACAGCTCAAGGCCACAGGCGCTCTGGGCGACATGCCCGTAGAAAGCCAGATGACATTATTCTAGGGGGACGAGTCCCACTTAGATACGAAGCCGGGCCGCAGGCCCGGCTTTGATATTTCCCTCGCCCATTATCCGCGGGGCGGCCGCGGAAAAACATATTGCGCCGGAGACCCGCTCCGGCGCAATGGTTTTATGGAGTTTAGTGATTTGCCGTTTCTCAGACCGGGATCTCAATAATCTCTATCCCGCGGCGTATGGCGTAGAGCAGGGTGCTCATCGTTCCGCCGGGCTTGCCGTCATACGCGGCGATGAGGACGGAGGAAGCGTCTACCATATATCGGTTGCGCCGGCTCATGCAGTCCGGGGTGTAGGTTTTTCCCACCAGGGTTTGGAAGTCACAGTCTGTCAGGAGCCTGTGGTAGCGCCGTCTTAGGGCGGGCGGCCAGCCGTCGGGCTGACCTTCATAGGGAACGGCGGCTTCGATGGTAATTTCCGGATTGTCCGCCCGCAGCGCCATCACCGCCTCGCAGAAATACAGGTCACAGCCGTTGGCCATTCCGCAGATATAATGCCGGACGCCGGAAAAGTGCACGGCCTCCGCTGCGTCGGCAATTTTAGCCTTGAGCTGCAGGCAGCGCGGGTCGCTCTCGTCAAAGCGCCAGGGCAGCTTTGCGGCGCGGTGCCCCGTAAAGCAGCAGGTCACGCTTTTTTCAGCCACATCCTCACCTCACAGGGAAGATTTTATGACAAGTCTTGAAAATTGTCAAATACACGCTTGCATATTAGCGGGAATATGCTATAATAAATACCGACAACCGAATATCGGCCGGTTTTATGCCGGCCGTAATGTCTTCAGGGCAGGGTGTAATTCCCGATCGGCGGTAAAGTCCGCGAGCGAAAGCATGACCCGGTGTAACTCCGGGACCGACAGTTAAAGTCTGGATGGAAGAAGAAGCGTTTTATTTGTGCATGCATTTATCACGCCCGAAAGACATTTCTTTCGGGCGTTTAATATTTTTACGGGGTGTGTAAGATGAATCAACTGCTGTCCTCTCTGAAAGAAAACCTTACGTTTGTCCTGGTGTGCATTCTGGTCATTGTGGGATTGTTTATCGCTGCAAAGCTGTTTGAGCGCAGTTTCAAGGATTCCGTGAAGAAAGTCTCCATATCAAAATACGCGGCCTATATCGCCATGTTTTCAGCCCTTTCCGGCGTACTTATGACCATTGAGATTCCGCTGTTTTTCGCGCCGAGCTTTTATAAGATCGACTTGAGCGAGATTCCGGTTCTCATTTGCACCTTTTATCTCGGCCCCGTTGCCGGCGTGGCTTCAGAGCTTCTTAAGGTTATCATCAAGCTCATGATCAAGGGCACCTCCACCGCCTTTTCCTGGCTGTTCACTTACTCCGGAATTTCCAAGTCAATGGTCAACGCCGTTGTTGCCATGAACCTAAACCCCATGCTGTTCTCACTGGTCATCGCACTGGTTCTGTTGGTATTTGGCACCTTCCTTGAAGGCATTGCCATTGCGGTGTTGCTGGTACCAGTGCTTTGGCCCGTGGCCTCATCAATGGGAATAGACATTATCCACTTCGGCATGATTGTATGCATTTCTAACGTGATTGGCACCATGACCCCACCAGTTGCCGTCAATATCTTCTCTGCTCGTAGCGTCTCCAAACTCTCTATTGGGGAGATCGCAAAAGGGCAGACCCCCTTCTTTATTGGCTATTTGCTGGTTTTCCTGCTTGTGGTGTTCATCCCGGCGCTGAGCAAATTTTTGCTGTAATCCTCAACGAAATATAAGGAGTTCATGATGAAAACAGATGTAAAAAGCCGCCTGGAATCATGGAAAGTTCAGTCCCCTGATGTGTCAGGCTTCCACCCTGTCATCACGCCAGACACATGCGAGTGCCGCGTCATTCAAATGTATCGTCTCAACCTCTCCAAAGGCCAGTCCTACCTGCTGAATACCGGAGATTTGGAGATGCACCCTGTTTTGATTTCAGGTCAAGCCGCCTTGTCAAATCATCCCATTCTGACCAGGAGCATGGCGCAGTTTGACTCCTTCTATCTGCCGGGTAAAAGCCAGATCCTTATCACCGCTGTAACAGATGCTGTGTTTTATATCGCAGCCGCCCCCTGCGAGGGAGTAGGCAAAGCCTCGTTTAGGGAATATGACACGTCGCTTCCCATCGGTGATATCCATCAGATACATGGCGCGGGTTTAGGACGGCGCGAAGTGATGTTCACCCTTGACCCCAACACCCCCGCCAGCAGGCTGATCTGCGGGCTCACCTGGGGCGGTCAAGGCTCCTGGACCAGCTGGCCTCCCCACCAGCATGAGCAGGATTTGGAGGAAGCCTACTGCTACTTTGACATGGACAAGCCCAAATTCGGCTTGCATTTGAGCTATTTAAAAAGCGGCGGCGTTGAGGAAATGGTCCCCCACGTGGTGACAACCGGCACCATGGTGCAGGCGCCTTGCGGCTATCATCCAACCGTAGCCAGCCCGGCCCTGCGCAACACCTATCTGTGGTGTCTTGCCTCCTTTTCGCCTGCGCAGCGCAGCTATGATTTGGCAGTATTGGACCCAGAATACAAAGAATACTGATGTCTGCAAATTGACGCATGTCAAACATGCTCAATATACGAAAGAAAAAACGGAAGGAGAACCCCATGAAAAAGACCCTGACCCTGATTCTGGCCCTGATGTTAGTGCTTGGCAGCCTTCCCGCCGCGTTGGCGCAAGACACCATTGTGCTCAAACTGGCAATGGTCGACAACGAAACCACCCCCTATTACAAAGGCGCCGCAAAAATTGCCGAAGAAGTCGCCCTGGCTACCAACGGTCGCATAAAGATTGAAATTAACGCAGGTGGCACGCTGGGCGGAGAGCGTGATACGATCGATCTGGCCCTTGATAATGCCCTTGATATCGCTACTGCTGCCAACTCTGTCATGACCAACTACATCCCTGAGATGGCCATTCTTGACCAGGCCTATCTGTGGGCGGATGCCAACCAGGCACACGCCGCAGTAGACGGCAAGGTGGGCGATTTGATCCAAGCCGCCGCCAAAAAACTGGGGCTTCATGTTATTGGCTATATGGAGTCCGGTTTCCGCGACACCTTCTCCACCAAACCCATTCAAAAGCCGGAAGACTTTAAAGGCGTAAAAATCCGCACCATGCAAAACGAATACCACATGGCGGCGTTTGCCAGCTTTGGCGCAATGCCCACCCCCATGAGCTTCAACGAGGTGTTTACTGCGCTGCAGCAGGGAACCATCAACGCCGCGGAAAACGCTGTATCCGGCTGCCTTACAAACGGTTATTACGAAGTGACAAAGAACGTCACCTTCACCCACCATGCCTTCACCTATATTCTGATGTGCATGTCAGACAGTGCCTGGAACAGCATCCCCGAAGAACTGCGCGAGCCCTTCATGCAGGCAGTCAAAAAAGGTTGCGACGCCCAGAGGAACTTCTTGGTTGAGTCAAACAACGCCGCCATCGAAGAGTTGAAAACCAAGGGCGTGGCCTTCCACGAAATCGATATCAGCGCGCTGCAAAAGCTTTATCAAGATGCCGCTGCCCAAAAAGGTTTCACTTTTGCCCCCGAGTGGGAAAAAGCTTGCCAGGAAGCCATTGACGCGAATCCCGTCAAATAAAAACATCCGTCACATGGCTGCTGCTTTAGCAGGCAAACCCCGCTAAAGCAGCAGCTAAACCATCGTTTTGAGGAGGCAAATGTGCTTATGGACGCAATATTCAAAAGAATCCACCAAGTAGGTATTGTGCCTGTCATCAAAATCACAAATCCTGAAACTGCCGTTCCCCTGGCAAAAGCATTGGCCAGAGGCGGCATTCCAGTTGCAGAGATAACATTTCGCACAGAACATGCGGCCGAAGCGATAAAGCGCATCACCTCTGAAATGCCTGACATGCTGACCGGGGCCGGCACGGTCACCACCTTGGAGCAGGTTGATCTGGCGCAAAAAGCCGGTGCTCAATTCGTTGTGACCCCAGGGTTTAACCCCGCGGTAGTAGATCACTGCATCAAGCAAGGGATGCCCGTTATCCCAGGAACGCCAAGCACCAGTGATATCGAAAGGGCGCTGGAAAGAGGGCTGAAAGTTGTCAAATTTTTTCCGGCGGAAGCCATGGGCGGCTTGCCCCTTATCAAAGCGGTCGCAGCCCCCTATACGGGAATATCCTTTATGCCCACCGGCGGCATCAACCCAGAAAACCTCGCCCAATACTTAGCCTATGACCGGGTCTTGGCGTGCGGCGGCAGCTGGATGGTAGATCAGCGCTTGATTAACGTCGCAGAATATGAGCAAATCACCCATCTATGCCGCAGCGCCATCAATCTGGTATTGGGCTTCCAATTGCACCGTTTTTGTATCAACGCGCTAAACCCAGAAGATTCAAGCAAAATTGCCAACGCTTTTTCCAGCCTCCTTGGTTTGCCTGCTGTGGAAACCGCCCGCAGTCATCTGGTTGAAGAGCGCCTGGAAATCCTCAAAGACAGCGGCATAGGGCAACATGGCGAGTTTATTATTGCTTGCAACAATCTGGAGCGCGCCGTTTTTCAGCTTGCACAGCGCGGCTTTGAGTTTACATGCTCCCAGCAAGCAGCGCACACGACCGGAAAACGCAGCCGATGGCTAAAGGACAGCATCGCAGGGTTTGCCATTGAACTCATAGAAAGATAAGGAGGGTATTGCCTGTGTCTAAATATACCGTGCTTGCCACTCCCCGATCTTTTGCTAAACAGGATCCCCAGCCGCTGACACTTTTGGAAAGCCGGGGTTGCCAGGTCATCCGCCTTCCCATCCATGATGGTGACTTGCGTGAGCAACTATGGGAATATCTCCCCCAGGCGGATGGCATCATCGCGGGTTTGGAAAGCTATGACGCCTCGCTGCTGGAGCGAGCCAAGAAACTAAAAGTTATTTCCCGCTATGGGGTGGGGGTTGATAATGTTGATATAAGCTTTACCAAGGCCCGCAACATTGTTGTCACCAACACGCCAGGGGCCAACAGTGATTCTGTCGCGGATCTGGCCGTCGCCCTCATGCTGTGCGCCGCCCGGCATGTATGCCAAATGAATCAGCGCATTCACGCTGGCCAGGAGAAAAAACCGCTGTCCGGGGTTGAAATGTGGAAAAAAACGCTGGGCATCGTCGGCACTGGCCGCATTGGCAAAGGCGTTATTGCGCGGGTCGGCGGCTTTAAAATGAATGTGTTGGCATACGACGCTTATCCCGATGAGGGCTTCATGTCTTCCCACAACGGGAAATATGTGGATTTGGATACCCTTTTCAGCGAGTCAGACTTCATTTCACTGCATGCGCCACTGAATGAAGACACCAAAAGCATGGTGAATCAAAAACGTATTGCCCTGATGAAAAAAGACGCAATTTTGGTTAATACCGCCAGAGGGGGGCTCATTGATGAGGATGCCCTGTTCAATGCGCTAAAGAACGGCCTCATCGGCGCTGCCGCCCTTGACGCCCTCATGAATGAACCCGCGTCTAACAGCCCGCTTGCCTCGCTTGAAAACTGCATCCTGACACCCCATGCCGGTGCTGCCACGTTGGAAGCGGGCTTAAACATGGGCATGATGGCGGCACAGAATCTGCTTGACGTATTGGAGAAAAATAGTTGTCGATATGCGCTTGAGCTCTAACCCCCTCAAAACGCCACAAAAGCTCCATGCATTTCCACCCAATTATGCTATAATGCAGGCAGGCTTTTGTGGTTTTTGTATTCAGTCATCGTAATGACTTTATCGTTATGCTCAAGAAAAGCATTTGTGGGGGTAAGGTGAGGCATGCGTCCTTTGGAACAAAAAGAAGAAACCCTGGTAGATATTGCGTACCGCAGCATTCGCAAGGATATCATTGAAGAAGTGCTGCCTGCTGGCGGGAAAATCAATTTTACACAGCTAAGTGAGCGTTATGGCGTAAGCCCCACTCCGATCAAACAAGCGGTCAACCGCCTCATGGCGGAAGGCTTGATTGAGAGCGTTCCTCGCCGTGGCATGACGGTGAGAAAAATGAGTATGGATGAAATAAACGAGGTTTTTGATCTGCGCCTGATGATGGAAACCTATTTTACCCCGGCCGTTATTCAAGCCGTGCAGCAAAACCTGGCCATCCAGCAACTGTTTGAAAAGAACATCGAGAACAATGCCGCGTTTGCTCAAACCTTCTCCACCGCAGATGAATACTTCAAAACCTACGAAATTGACAAGCAGTTCCATGAGCTGTTTATCTTTGCCAGCGGAAACAAATCGGCGCTGCGCATATACAAGAGTTTGAATACCCATGCCTATGCCGCCTCCTTATACGGCAAGCAACCAAAGGACAAAACCGTTGAGGGTATTCAGGAACACAAAAAGATCTATGAGGCGATATGCGCAGGCGACCAGAAATCGGTTATTGAGCTGATACAGCTGCATCATGAAAACGCCCGCACCAAAATTCAACTTGCGCTAAAGTTTCGCTCCATAGGTTATTTTTAACACCACCCTCTCGCCACAAAACAATAGCCCTCAACCTATACACATGTTCGCCAGCGGTTTGCACCCCCGCCTGACGTTCTGATATACTATGCGGTGTAAAAACACTTTGAAGGACGGAACATGCTGGTCTATTACTGCCCCAAATGCCAACGCCAAAATCAACAGCCCCAGTGCGTCTCCTGCGGGCGCTCCCTGGGCAACCCTTCTGTGCGCTATGTGTGGGAGGACAGCCGCCTGGCCCTGGGGGACAGCCACCGGATCGGCTTTATCCTCAGGCTCTCCGCTGTGGTGGCGATGGCGGTGGTTTTGGTGATGCTCATCATTGAATACATCATGCGCGGGCTTGACGCGTTTAGCTATTTCTTCCTCTCCACCGGCATTCCCGCTGCCGCCCTGGCCCTGGGGCTGGGTTTTTTCCTGGCTGGGGTTCTTGTTTTGATGCTCCAGGGGCGGGAGAGTGTGCAGTACATGCTGGACCCCAAGGGGGTTTTGAAGCGCACCTGGATCAAGCCCACCAGGCTTTCTTGCTGGAGTCGGCTGATCCGCTACGACAAGGGCGCTTTCCAAAGGAACAGCGAGGGCCTGCCTTTTCTCCTGGCCCATGAGGAATACCTGGTGTGGCAGGACGCTGCCCGCTACAAGCTCTCCCCCCGGGCCGGGCGCATCACCCTCTACCGCCCCTATGCTTTTGTGTTCATGGTGCTATATTTGCCTCGGGAGGAGTATGACGGCGCGGCTGAGATGGTGGCTGCAAAGCTGAAAAACAAGCGATGAAACTCATCACGCCTGGTCATGCATATTACGCCTCCTGCCTTGAAGCCATCCAGGAATATGCCGATCACCAGGTGACCGGCTACAGTTTTTTGAACCCGGCACAATGCGATGTTGCTGAGCGCGTGGCGCGTTTTAAAACTGGCAAGGGGCTGCCGCCCGGGTATGTGAAGGCCACCTATCTGTGGCTGGTGGATGAGGGCCGCTTTCTGGGTGAGACCTCCATCCGCCACAGACTGACCCCCTCCCTGTTGCGCTATGGTGGGCACATCGGCTACGGCATCCGCCACAATGAGTGGGGCAGGGGCCTGGGCACTGCGATGCTGGCCATGTCTCTTGGCTATGCCAAAGACCACCTGGGGTTTAACCGGGTGCTCATCACCTGCGATGATGACAACCTCGCCTCAGCCCGGGTGATTGAGAAAAACGGCGGCATCCTCCAGGACAAAATCAAAAACACCGTGGGCGGCAAGGCCATCACCACCCGGCGGTACTGGGTTGATATCCCTTAAAACATCGTGAGCAGATAATAATAGACAAACGCCAAAACACTGAAGACCGCCAACACCGGCAGGGTCTTTTTTACCAGCGCCGCCAGGCTTGAGCGGTAGTACTCCGCCACCACCGACAGGCAGATGTGGGCAGGGGAGATCTGGGCTGCCATATAGCCGGTGGACATCAGCAGCACCAACAGCGGCAGGCTGGGCCCCGCAGCAAAGGCCAGGGGGATGAGGATGGCCACCGTGGCCTGGGCGCCCGCGATGACAGCGCCCACAAACATAATGAGGGCATAGACAAATTCCCCGGGGATGGGCAGCCCCGCAAACATGCCGGGCAGCCGCCCCAGCACCCCGGAAGCCAGCAGCACCTCTTTGAACACCATGATGATCAGGGTGTTGATGATCAGCTTCATCTCAAGGGCCGAGCGAAACATGGGCCGAATCTCCGCCCAGGTGAAGCGGTCGACCATGCAGTTGAGGACCAACACCGCCAGCACCACCAGAAAGATAGGCAGCGGCAGCAACAGAATCAGCACCACCGCAATCAGAATGCTCCACAGGCTGCGAAGCAGGGCCCTAATCGCCTGCCCACGGTCAGGGGTCATGGCCTCTCCCTCATGGGTTTTGGGAATTTTGCGCACATAAAATACATAGCCCAGCGCAAACAGCGCCAGCACCATGGGCGTCATGCCCAGCAGGAAGGGGAGGGCCCCAATGCCAGATAGCTGCAGCGCCAGCAGGATATTGGCATAGGTGGGCAAAAAGGCCTCAGAGATGTGGCGGTAAAAGCTGGATACAAACATGCGCTCATCCCGTGAGAGCGCCTCCCCCGCCGCCCGGTCCACAATGGGGGCGGCGATGAGCACAGCACCCACCGAGGGCATCATGCCCACCACAAAGGGGGTGAGCATGGCGTTGATGCGCCGACTGCCAAACACCTGGGTGATGGCCTCCTCCGCCTGCACCAAACGTCTGCGTTTTTCCAGCATCCGCTGCAAAAACGTGATGGTGTAAAACGCCAGCACCATGTTGATGGTGCTGGGCCCCAAAAGGCCCCGGTACAAAATGCCCCCCAGGCTTTCAAAAGGGATGCCAAACAGCAAAAACCCTGCCGCCGCCGCCAGGGCCATGGACAGGTAAAGCGGTTTTTTAAGCCATATCCCCAGGGCGATGACGGCAAAAATGAGAAGAAGGATCAGCAATTCCACGCAAAAGCCCTCCTGTTTGCAATCAATGTACAGGGGACGGGCAAACGCGTCAAGGCTTTTCCCAGGTCGGCATTCCGTTTCTCCCAAGGGGCGTGAGCTTATGGGCGTCTATCCTCCGGACATCAATGGAATGCAGGAAAAAGCCAGTTCTCCCATTGATGACACCACGGGAGAATGCTATCATGCCCCTGACCGCCCGCAGGCGGAAGGAGGCAGGCATGGGCAGAGATTTCAGCCAGGGCAAGGGCGCTCTTTTCATCATCCTGGCCAGCGTGGCCTGGAGCTTTGCCGGGGTGCTGTCCAAGTGGGCGCCCTGGGGGGCCTTTTCCCTGGTGGGCGTCCGGGCGCTGATCACCACGATTGTGCTGGGCATCTACCGCAAAAGCTTCCGCCCGGTGTTCAATAAAGGCACCTGGCTGGGGGCGATTGGGGTGTCGGTCACTTCCACGCTTTTCATCATCGCCAACAAGCTCACCACCGCCGCCAACGCCATCGTCCTCCAATATGCCATGCCCATTGTGGTGATCCTGGGCGCCTGGGTTTTCTGGGGGCAGCGGCCGGGCAAGGTGGACATCGCGGCCAGCCTCCTCACCCTGGGGGGCGTGGTGCTGTGCTTTGTGGGGGGATTTAGCCGGGGGAGCTTATTGGGCGACAGCCTGGCGCTTTTCACCGCCTTCACCTTTGCCCTGGTGTTTTTTGCCGCCCGGCTGCCAGACACCGACCCCATGAACTACACCTTCCTGGGCAACCTGATCTGCTCGCTGTTTTTGCTGTATATCCCCTTTGACCCGGATTTTGTCATCAGCCCCCAGGCGGTGGCAAGCGCGCTTGCCATGGGGGTATGC
>ENA-UOOK01006898-UOOK01006898.1-fermentation-metagenome-genome-assembly--contig:-NODE-6898-length-10602-cov-9.530198_pt1 | contig 10602 bp, 11 predicted proteins | sample MGYA00245777_ERZ724023 | MGnify/ENA primary metagenome ERZ724023 (study PRJEB28704, sample SAMN03018312) | fermentation metagenome | biome: anthropogenic terrestrial biome; feature: soil; material... | reverse complement strand
AATTATAGGTAGCATAAAAAAATTAAATTACATGAATTTATGACGTTTCATATAGATTGTATCAGCTTCGAAAGAAGACTGGAAAAGAAACACATGTTTTTTGATTATTACGTTTTTGAGGAGAGATACTAAAGATGAGAGGGTTAAAGACACTTTTGGTAATATTTTTTGCGGTGGCAGCATCGTTAGTTTTAATATTTTTCATAAACGAACATGATAATAAAAATAAAGAACCAAATATACCACAGGTAACCACCGAAAGCAAAACAACCATAACAAGCGAGCAGCACACAAAGCAAACCATTTCCGTGACACCCACTCAGCCTGCTTCGCCTACAACAAATAAGCAGACAAATAATACGGAGAATAATAATACAGAGGAAAATAAAGAGCCTGTTGACTATTCGATAATTCGTCCTGATGAATCGGGAGAAATACCGATAGTCATGTTTCATAATTTCATAGAAGACCTAAACAATACAAACGATAACTATTGGACAACATCCTATGATGAATTCGAAAAGCTTTTAGAAACACTGTATAACAATAATTTCAGGCTTATAAGCATGCGGGATTTTATCGATCATAATATTTCGGTCCCGGCAGGAAAATTTCCAATGGTATTCACATTTGACGATGGAACCCCGGGGCAATATAACCTTATCGAAGTAGACGGCAAGCTGGAGGTTAATCCGAAATCTGCGGTAGGTTTAATGCTTAAATTCCATGAAAAACATCCTGAATTCGGTCTGAAAGGTGTTTTTTATCTTAACATGGATAAGGAGAACAAAACATTTGAGGGAGCCGGTTCACTAAAGGAAAGGCTGGATATTCTTTTAGGATATGGATTTGAAGTTGGAAATCATTCCTGGGGTCATGTAAAATTCGAAGAGTTGAAAGAAAAAGCGGAAATAAATGAAAGGCTTGGGAAAAATCAAAAATATCTTGAGGGGATTATCGATGGGTTAAAATTCTACTCATTGGCATTACCACATGGTATTAAAGCTCCGGAAGCTCTCACTGATGATATGATAAGTGGAAAGTATGAAGGAGTTCAGTATATTAATGAAACAATAATGGCTGTAGGCTTTTTGCCCAGCGTTCCATCAATACACACCGAATACAACCCAAGTTATGTACGGCGTATACGCTCTCAAGGCAAGGTAGAAGAGAAATATGACTTAACATATTGGCTGCCATTAATGACAAGGGACAGAATGTATATAAGTGACGGAAACCCTGATTTGGTAGTTGTCCCTGAAAACAAGGTGAATTATATTAACACAGATAAGCTAAACGGGAAAAAGCTTGTAACATACTGACTTTAAATAGCTCCGGTGATTGGTGCTACTATTCACAGGTAACCAAGGAGACATCATATTTGCTTTTAAAAGTTTTATGTTGTATAATTAGAATATCCAGTAATATATGAATTTTGGATATTCATTCAAGGAAATTTATCTATAATTCTATGCACCTTTTGTATTATTTTATAGCGTAGCAAAGCTGCAAATATTCATGCGTATGCGTTATAAGTGCATATAAAAATAAGCGCTTTAGTTAGCCCCTATGCGTTTATTGAAGCGGATGTGTGTAACAAATACACATAGCAAGTATTTTAGCGTTCATTGAATGTATATACAACATGAGGAAAGGAAAGGAGTGCCGGTTATGAATACCAACACAGAAAAGAAAAAAAGGCAGTTAACGGATGCTGATGTTAAGAGAAAAGCTGTAAAGCTTGTTGTTGCTCATTTAAAGAAAAAGGCAAGCGGAGAGTTTATGGGAATTGACTATGTCCTTGACTGGGTAGAAGATATGGATGAGCTGCTTGAGAAGGAAGAATTTGATATTCGTGAGTATCATAGGATGCGTAAACAATTTAATGATGTTATTGAAAGCACTCTGGATGAAACAATGAGAAGAAAGCTTAGGGATTCCTGGTACAGCATGGGAAAAGCCCTTGATAAAAAAGCTAGACCATATTAAAAACTCCGGAGGAAACCCACCGGAGTTTTTTTTAGTGTATAAGGATTAGTTTTTAGTTTGGCAGTGGTTTAACAGGTTCTTTCAAAAAAGAACCTGTTAAATATTTAATTTTCTTTTTACTTTTGTAATTGCGTTTTTAACATTAACCTTTGCAGGTCCTCCGGGTAGCTTTCGTTCATTCACACAGGTTTCCAGCGAAATAGCTTCATAAACATCCGATTCGAATTTTTCCGAAAAGCTTTTTAGTTCCTGTAATGTAAGCTCGTCTATATTTTTATTGTTTTTAATACAGTAAGCTACCATCTTTCCGATAATTTCATGAGAAACGCGGAAGGGTGTGCCTTTCTTTACAAGGTAATCGGCAATGTCGGTAGCGTTTGTAAACCCGCCTTTTGCTGCAGACAGCATTTTGTCCTCTCGCACTTTCATTGTTTTAACCATGTTTGTGAAAACAGGAAGGCACATTTTTACAGTATCAACAGAATCAAATATAGCTTCCTTGTCCTCCTGCATATCCTTGTTGTAGGCAAGGGGCAGAGCTTTCATAACAGTAAAAAGGGCAACGAGGTTACCATAAACCCGGCCGCTTTTCCCTCGCACAAGCTCAGCTATATCCGGATTTTTTTTCTGGGGCATTATACTGCTTCCTGTGCTAAAAGCATCATCAAGCTCGATGAATGAAAACTCATGTGAACACCATAGAATTATTTCTTCACTAAAACGGCTTAAATGCATCATTAAAATGGAAAGACAAGAAGCAAGCTCAATGGCAAAGTCTCTGTCGCTAACTCCATCAATACTGTTTTCGGTAATAGCACTAAAACCTAATTCTCCTGCAACCATAGCCCTGTCCAGAGGGTAAGTAGTCCCTGCCAAGGCTCCCGAGCCCAGAGGCATTACATCAAGACGCTTGTAGCAATCAGCTAAGCGGTCAATATCCCTTAAGAGCATTTCAACGTATGCCATAAGGTGGTGGGCAAGGGAAATGGGCTGCGCACGCTGCAAATGCGTATAGCCGGGCATTATGGTGTTAAGGTTACTTTCAGCCATAGAAACCAGCACCTCAATTAGCTTCTTGATCATGGTATTAATCGCTTTTATCTCGTCTTTTAGATACATGCGGATATCAAGAGCAACCTGATCATTTCGGCTTCTACCGGTGTGAAGGCGTTTAGCAACATCTCCGATACGCTCTGTCAGAATTTTTTCTATATTCATATGGATGTCTTCAGCATCAATTTCAAAATCCACAACGCCTTTTTCAATATCTAACATAATTTCTTTCAGGGTTTTGTAGATTAAAGCTGAATCCTCAGCGGAAATAATGCCGCATTTCCCCAGCATCTTAACATGCGCCATGCTGCCTTTTATATCTTGTTTATACATTCGGCTATCAAAACGTATTGATGAGTTAAAATCATCAACCATTGCATCCGTGGATTTTGAAAACCGGCCACCCCATAGCTTCATTTAAGTCCCTCCAACCCATACAGGTGTTCTAATCTTTCATAGCTTTCGTTCATAATTGCCTGAACCTTTAATGGAAGGCCAAACAGGTTAATGAAGACTTCGACATTCATCTCATACTGCTGTTTAATCCTACTTTGTTTTTTGGTTCATGATTGCCTAAACCTTTAATAGAAACCAAACAGGTTAATGAGGTCTTCGACATTCATCTCATACTGCTGTTTAATCCTTCTTAGTTTTTTGGTTCATGATTGCCTGAACCTTTAATGGAAGACCAAACAGGTTAATAAAGCCTTCGGCATCCTTCTGGTTATAAACATCATCTTTTCCAAAGGTGCATAGTTCTTCGCTGAATAGTGAGTATGGAGATTCACTTCCTGCAGGAGTTACGTTGCCTTTATACAGCTTCAGCTTAACCTTTCCTGTAACATTCTTCTGAGTTACATCAACAAAGGCTGAAAGAGCTTCGCGCAAAGGAGTGAACCATTGTCCATAATATACAAGCTCGGCAAAACGTTGAGACAATATATCCTTGTAATGCAGGGTGTCTCTGTCAATACAAAGAAGCTCCAGCTCACGATGTGCTGCATATAAAATGGTGCCTCCCGGTGTTTCATATACACCTCGGGATTTCATTCCAACGAGACGGTTCTCCACAATGTCAATTATACCGATTCCATTTTCACCACCCACACGGTTTAATTCCGTCATAAGCTCCACAGGCTTCATCGACTTGCCGTTCAATTTTACAGGAACACCCTTTAAAAATTCGATCTCAATATATGTTGCTTTATCCGGCGCTTTTTCGGGAGTAACTGAAAGCTTAAGAAGCCTGTCATATACGGGCTCGTTTGATGGATCCTCAAGCTCGGAGCCTTCGTGGCTCAAATGCCATAAATTTAAATCCCGGCTATAATTGTCTTTTTTAGTAACAGGTATCGGTATATTTCTTTCTGTAGCATAATCAATTGCATCCTCTCTTGAACGAATATCCCAAATTCTCCAAGGCGCAATAATTTTCAGTTCAGGGGCAAGGGCTTTAACTGTAAGCTCAAAGCGAACCTGATCATTTCCTTTTCCGGTGGCTCCGTGAGCTATAGCAGTAGCGCCTTCCTTTTTTGCAATTTCAACCATTCTTTTTGCTATAATCGGTCTTGCAAAAGATGTTCCAAGCAAATATTTGCCTTCGTATACGGCACCTGCTTTAAGCGTTGGATAAATATAGTCGGTAATGAATTCTTCTTTTAAATCCTCAATATAAAGCTTTGAAGCTCCTGTTTTAATAGCTTTTTCGTTAAGGGGCTCCAGCTCTTCACCCTGACCAACATCAGCAGCCATTGCGATAACCTCGTAATCATAGTTTTCCTTAAGCCAAGGAATGATTATTGAAGTATCCAGACCGCCCGAATATGCCAGTACAACTTTTTCCTTATTCGCCATACAAAATCTCTCCATTCTATGTTAAAATAATTACATATTAATTAATGTGTAATGTTTGGTCATAATTATACATCTTAATGTATATTTATGCAACCGCTATTTTTTTATTAGGGACTGTTTAAACAGTAGTCTATTATGTAGACAAATATAGACGTTAGTGGACACACATGCCTAATGACTGTAACTGATTAATTAGTTTCTAGCTTAAGTGACTGCGATGTGTGAAAATATATTGCAGGATGAACTACGATTGTATACACATTTGTCTACCAAAGAATAAGGAGATTATTAATTTGATTATAATGGGTATAGACCCCGGGTTTGCAATAATGGGGTTTGGTGTAATTGACTACAGGGGCAACCGTTTTCGCACTTTGGATTATGGTGCAATAACAACACCCGCTAAAATGATTTTACCAAACAGGTTGCTTCTGATTGAAGAGGGGCTTAATGCTCTGATTGATAAATACAAGCCGGAAGCAGTTTCAGTTGAGGATTTGTTTTTTAATACAAACACAAAAACAGCTATTAAAGTTGGGCAGGGCAGAGGTGTAGCCCTTTTATGCGCAGCAAGAGCGGGGATATCTGTACATGAATATACACCCCTTCAAGTTAAGCAGGGGGTAACCGGTTATGGACGAGCTGATAAAAGTCAGGTTCAGTATATGGTTAAGGTTTTGCTTGGTCTTAATGAAACACCAAAGCCCGATGATGCTGCCGATGCATTGGCAATTGCCATATGCCATGCGCACAGCTACAGAAATCTTGACAAAACTTGTGGTTTATGAGGGGAGAGTAGCATGATTGCTTTTTTAAAAGGAAAATTACAGGCGAAAAGCCGTGAGTCACTGATAGTAGAAACCGGAGGAATCGGGTATAGGGTTTTTGTTCCCCTGACAGCAGTGGAAAGTTTAAACCAAATTGGATCCGAGGTTAAAGTGCATACATATATGCATGTGCGTGAAGATGCGTGCATTTTATATGGTTTTTTAACAGAGGAAGAGCTAAAAATGTTTGAGCAGCTTATTAAGGTGTCAGGAGTAGGACCCAAAGCTGCAATTTCATTAGTTTCTTATCTTTCACCATCACAGTTTGGTCTTGCAGTTTTAACTGATGACGCAGATGCGTTTGTTAAAGCCCCCGGGATAGGGCGAAAAACAGCATTGAAGATTATACTTGAGCTCAAGGACAAGATCAAGAAAGAACAGGGAGCAGAGCTTAAGAACCTATCATTTGCAGTAGACTCTCAGGGAAAATCAGAGAACAAGTTCCAGGATGCTGTCGGAACCCTTGTGATGCTTGGATATACCGTTCAGGAAGCAAATCAGGCGGTATCGCGGGCATACAGTGAAGAAAATAGTCTTGAAACCATTATACGTGATTCGCTGAAAAGTCTTGCACTATAATTTGGTTATCACCTAATGTATAGGCATCTTAGAATTGGTTAGAGTGGAGGTAAAAAAATTGGATGACAGGCTTATAGATTGTGATTTTCGTCAGGAAGATTTTGAGGAAACCGGTCTTCGCCCAAAAAGTTTTGAGGAATATGTTGGTCAAAAAAAAGCAAAAGAAAACCTTAAGGTATTTATAGAAGCAGCAAAGCAACGAAAAGAGGCTTTGGATCACGTTTTGCTGTACGGCCCTCCCGGCCTTGGTAAAACTACTTTGTCGGGCATAATTGCTTTAGAAATGGGTGCTAACATGAAAGTAACCTCCGGTCCTGCCATTGAAAAACCGGGAGACTTAGCTGCTATTCTTACAAACCTTGGACCTCTTGATGTACTGTTTATTGATGAAATTCATCGACTGAATCACTCTGTTGAAGAAATTCTTTATCCGGCAATGGAGGATTTTGCTCTTGATTTAATAATAGGGAAGGGACCAAGTGCTCGCTCCATAAGGCTTGAGCTCTCGAAATTTACTTTAATTGGTGCAACAACCCGAGCAGGTCTTTTAACATCACCGCTTCGTGACCGTTTTGGTATAATAAACCGATTAGAGCTATATTCAAATGAAGAGCTTAAAAAAATTGTAATCAGATCAGCTGGGATATTAAACATACAGATTGAAGATCAGGCTGCCGCTGAGATTGCTGCAAGATCCCGTGGAACACCTCGTATTGCCAACCGTCTTTTGAAACGTATCAGGGATTTTGCACAGGTCAGGTCAAATGGTGTTATAAATCTTGGGATTGCCAGATATGGTCTTGAAGCACTTGAGGTGGACGAGAAAGGTCTCGACCGGGTGGACAGAAATTTATTATACTGCATTATACAAAAATTTGGCGGAGGTCCTGTAGGTTTAGATACCCTTGCAGCATCTACAGGTGAGGAAGCTGATACCATTGAAGACGTATATGAACCGTTTTTAATGCAATTAGGTTTTATTCAGAAAACACCACGGGGACGAAAAGTTACTACTCTGGCATATAGGCATTTGAATATTGAGCCGGAACAGCCGGAGCAAATAAGCATCATAGAATAATTACATTCAAAAAGCTCCAGAGGTTCACGGAAAAGTAAAGAGAGCCTGCGTGTTTTATTATACAATGAGTGTTGAAAACAAAAATCACTTATGCCGGTGAAAAATATTTTTCTTATTCATAAAGGGCATATAGATGCATGTATTACATGAGGGTGTTCTTTTAAAAGGAATAAAACAATAAAAAAGAATAAAGAAAGAACAAAAAATCGAAGAATGAGTCGGGATAAATGAAGTTTTTAAAGTATATTTACAGACCGGGAGGAGAAGATTATATGGCTGTTAAAATAGGATTTATTGGTACAGGGAATATGGGCGGAGCAATATTAAAAGGCCTTTCTGTACAACATGACAAATATGAGATCTTTGCATATGAATTAAATACAAAGCTTGCTGATGATTTAAGCCGGAGTTATGCTGTAAAGTTTCTAAATTCGATAGGAGGGCTCATTGATACTTGCCAGGTTGTTATTGCTGCTGTGAAGCCTTCACAAATGGATGTTGTGATGAAAGACTGCGCAAATCATTTTGACTCGAAAAAGCTGTTCATTACAATAGCTGCAGGTCTTCCAATAAAATATTATGAAAGCTTCCTCGGAAGTGATAAGAAAATCGTCAGAACTATGCCAAACACCCCTGCCTTAGTCGGTGAGGGGATGACTGTTGTATCCTATGGAAAGAATGTTGAAAGGAGCGAAATTGAGCTTGTTATAAGCATCTTTTCCAGTATGGGAAGAGTTGAAGAATTACCCGAAAGTATGATGAGTGATGTGATAGCTCTTACAAGCAGCAGTCCGGCATATGTTTTTATGATGATAGAAGCAATGGCAGACGCAGCTGTAAAGTTTGGGATACCAAGAAATACAAGCTACAGGCTTGCTGCCCAGACAGTAATGGGTTCTGCTAAGATGGTTTTAGAAACAGGCAGGCATCCTGCCGAATTAAAGGATATGGTTTGCTCACCTGCAGGAACTACTATTGAAGCTGTTGCTGCCCTTGAAAATAAAGGTTTTCGTAATGCCATTATTCATGCAATGGACGAATGCACAAAAAGGGCTAAGGAAATCGGCAGGGAGGCTGATAAATGAGAGAGGTTGAAATCTATACTGACGGTGCATGCTCTGGAAATCCCGGAAAGGGTGGATGGGGTACAATTCTAATATATAAAGGGAAAGAAAAAATTTTATCAGGTTTTGAGCTTGAAACTACAAACAACAAAATGGAGCTTTTGGCGGCAATAAAAGGTCTTGAAGCATTAAAAGAAAGCTGTCGTGTTAAACTATACAGTGACAGTGCTTATCTTGTAAATGCTTTTACAAAAGGATGGCTTAATAGCTGGATTAAAAACGGATGGGCCAGAGGCGAGAAAAAGGAAGAGCTTAAAAACCTCGATTTATGGAAGCAGCTATATGCTTTGTCACAAAAGCATACTATGGAATGGATTAAAGTGAAAGGCCATTCTGACAATGTATACAATAATCGCTGTGACAAGCTGGCGACAGGTGAAATTGCAAAAAACGAGGAGAAAAGTGTATGAATTATTATGAGAAGACAATCAAGGAAGAACGGAAATACACGGGAAATATCATTAATGTCGAAAGGCTTACAGTGGAGCTGCCTAACGGAAAAGTAGCTACAAGGGATGTTGTAAGACACCCCGGTGCTTCGGTGGTTGTTCCCATTACGGATGATGGTATGCTGCTTATGGTCACACAATTCAGAAAGCCCAACGACATGATTTCATTGGAAATACCCGCAGGAAAGCTTGATGACGGCGAGGAACCGGAAATTTGCGCTAAAAGAGAATTATGTGAAGAAACCGGCTTTATTGCGGGAAATATAACGAAAGCATTTGAGATTCATTCTACTCCGGGGTTTTCTGATGAGGTTCTCCATATTTATGTAGCAACAAACCTTGAAGAAGCAGAGGCTTGTCCTGACGAGGATGAGTTTATAACCTGCAGCAAACACTCTATAGCGGACTTGTTAGATATGGTCTATCGTGGGGAAATAACCGACGCAAAAACCATAATAGGTATCTTTTTAGCTGATAAAATTACAAAAGGTGAGCATAAAATCAGCTAAGTTTGCATAAATATGAATTATGTGGTAAATTAATAAGAAGAGATCAGGGAAACATGATGAATCTTAAAAACAGCATATGTGGTACCGCATAGGCATGATTAAATTTCAGTTTAATAAAAGCGGGGACATTAGTTTTACCATGGCAATTATACACAGCGAAGTTGACACAGTTTTATCTCTGATATGATGCGAGCAGAAATAAACTTATCGAAATGTAGGGGTGGAATGCGATGGAAAATTTAGTTACTGCATTTATTAATTATTTGAGAGAAGAGAAAAAGCTTTCTCAAAACACACTTATGTCTTATAAACGTGATATTGAACAGTATATAATGTATCTACAGGATAAGAATGTAGAAAACATTCAGCAAAGCAGCAAAACAACTATTTCAACTTATATGAATCACCAAAACAAACAAGGAAGAGCAATAACAACGATCTCCAGAAGTCTTGCTTCAATTAGGGCTTTTTACAGGTTCTTAATTTCACATGACTTTGTAAAGGGCAATCCCACAATCGGTTTGGAGTCACCAAAGGTGGAGAAAAAAATCCCACAAATCCTTTCAGAGGAAGAAGTGAAGATTTTATTAAGCCAACCGCAAAAAATGGGGCTTAAGGGAGTCCGGGACAAGGCCATGCTTGAACTGCTTTATTCAACAGGTATTAGGGTTTCAGAATTGATAGCATTGAATGTAGAAAGCGTCGATCTCAATAAGGGAGAATTGACCTGCTGTCATAATAGCCGAGAGAGAAGAATACCGATTAACAAAGGCTGCATAAATATTATGAAAAACTATCTCAAGGAAGTCAGGCCGTTTATGTTAAGAGATAAAAACGAACAGGCGCTGTTTGTAAACACAAACGGGAACAAGCTTACCCGGCAAGGGTTCTGGAAGATTGTAAAGTACTACACATCTAAGGCAAATTTACAGAAAGATATTACTCCCCACACATTAAGGCACTCTTTTGCAGCACACCACTTGCAGAGGGGAGAAAATTTAAAGGATATCCAGTTAAAACTGGGCCATTCCGATATATCCTCAACCCAGGTTTACCTGCACTTAGCTGATGTGGATTTGTAGTTTTGGATTTGTAGTTTTGGATTTGTAGTTTTGGATTTGTAGTTTTGGATTTGTAGTT
>ENA-UOOK01006897-UOOK01006897.1-fermentation-metagenome-genome-assembly--contig:-NODE-6897-length-10603-cov-3.548540_pt1 | contig 10603 bp, 9 predicted proteins | sample MGYA00245777_ERZ724023 | MGnify/ENA primary metagenome ERZ724023 (study PRJEB28704, sample SAMN03018312) | fermentation metagenome | biome: anthropogenic terrestrial biome; feature: soil; material... | reverse complement strand
ACCGCAGGTGTAAATCAGTAAGGTCTATAATCAGGTTCTTGTTAATTTGCAGATGTCCTTTTGCTTGTACACCCTCCGATTTCATCATCAGTATCAATCCCTCATACCAGTCACGGGCCTCTTTTTGTTCCTCCTCAGTTTGATATACAGAATTGATGATAGATTGCTGTACCTTATCCATATCCAGTTCCAGGCCGAGGCCCGGCTTGTCACTTACATGGATGACGCCGTTCTTGATAACCGGCGGCTCCTTGGTCAGGTGCTGGCCTTCCTGCCAGATCCAATGGGTATCCATGGCGGTGATGTTGCCGGGGGCTGCCGCCGCGCACTGGCTGTAAATGGCCAGGGAAATATCAAAGTGGTTGTTGGAGTGGCTGCCCCAGGTCATGCCCCAGTCGTTGCACAGCTGGGCCACACGCACGGCGCCTTCCATGGTCCAGAAGTGGGGGTCGGCCAGGGGGATGTCCACCGCGCCCAGCACATGGCTATGGCCCAGCTGACGCCAGTCGGTGGCAATCATGTTGGTGGCCACCTGCAGGCCGGTGGCACGCTTGAACTCCGCCATGATTTCGCGGCCGGAGTAGCCTGCCTCGGGGCCGCAGGGATCTTCCACGTATGTGAGGGTGCCCTGCATGCCCTTGCAGAGATTGATGGCCTCCTCCAGCGACCATGCGCCGTTGGGGTCAATGTTGATGCGCGCGTCGGGGAATGCCTTTTTAAGGGCGCGCACGCTCTCCATTTCTTCCTCGCCGCGCAGCACGCCGCCCTTGAGTTTGAAATCCTTAAAGCCAAAGTATTCCTTGGCAGCCTGCGCCTGCTCCACGATGGCTTCGGGGGTCAGCGCGGTCTGATTTCGCACGCGGTGCCAGCGGGCGGCAGCGTTGCGCTCGTCGCGATAGGCTTCACGGGATTTGGCCGTGTCCTCCACATAGAACAGGTAGCCCAACGCCGTAACATCCTGGCGCTGACGGCCGTTGCCCAGCAGGTCGCACACCGGCATGCCCAGGTGCTGTCCCATCAGGTCCAGCAGCGCCGCTTCCACCGCGCCTTCCGCGTGTACCACAAAGGAGAGCATTTTTTTGAGGTCCAATTGAGCCAGGCCTTCGCCATCCTTGGCAGAGCGCACGGTATGCATGCTGCCCAGGCGGTGCACAATGCTGCGGTACTGACCAATGTGCTGGCCGATGACCAGTTCGCGCCAGTCCTTCAGGCGCTGAGTAATGCGGTCACCTCCGTGGGTTTCGCCGATACCGGTATGGCCTGAGCTATCCTTGAGGACAACCAGGTTGCGTGCAAACATCGGCGCGTGCGCGCCGGACAGGGACAGCAGCAGGCTGTCGTAGCCCGCTACCGGGATGACCTGCATCTCGGTGATGATGGGGGTGGTGTTCATGTATCCTCCTTGGGTCATGGCGGCGCGCTATACGCTGCCCTGAATCTCCGCCGCCTTGGCGTGGCTTTCCTCATAGAAGTGGCAGGCGACATAGTGGCCGGGTTCCACCTCGCGGTATTCGGGCGCCTGCTGGGAGCAGATGTCTTTGGCCATCCAGCAGCGCGGCGCGAAGCGGCACACATTGCTGGGGTTGACGGGGCTGGGCACATCGCCCTTGAGCACGATGCGCTTGACCTTTTTGCCGATTTTGACCTTGGGTACGGCGCTGAGCAGCGCGATGGTGTAGGGATGCAGGGCGTTGCTGAAGATTTTGTCAGTCTCGGCCAGCTCAATGATCTGCCCCAGGTACATCACGGCGATGCGGTTGGAGATATGCCGCACGACACTCAGGTCGTGGGAGATGAACAGGTAGCTCAGGTCGCGCTTCTTTTGCAGGTCCATCAGCAGGTTGATGATGGTGGCCTGGATGGATACGTCCAGCGCCGACACCGGCTCGTCACACACGATGAACTTGGGCGACAGCGACAGCGCGCGTGCGATGCCCACAATCTGGCGCTTGCCGCCGTCCAGCTCGTGGGGATACTTGCTCAGCATATCCTCGGAGATGCCGGTATCCTCGCACAGCTCGCGGATGATGCGGTCCAGCTCCTCGCCGCTGGCCAGGTCGTGGATTTTGTAGGCCTCCATCAAAATGGAGCGCACGGTCTTGCGTGGGTTGAGCGAGGAATAGGGATCCTGGAAAATGAGCTGCATTTTGCGGCAGAACGCCAGCTTCTCCTTGCCGGTGGCAGCAAACACGTTCTTGCCTTCAAAGTGCATTTCGCCTTCCGTGGCGGGCAGCAGGCGCATCAGCACATTACCGACCGTGCTCTTGCCGCAGCCCGACTCACCCACCAGCCCCAGCGTCTCGCCGGGGAAGATATCAAAGTTGAGGCCGTCCACGGCGTGCAGCTTGGCCCCGCTCTTTAGCTTGAAGTGCTTTTTGAGGTTCTTGATTCGAATTAGGGGCTTTCTCTCAGCTGTTGTCACTGGCTTGCCCTCCTGTAACAGCATGACAGGCTACGTAATGGTGGTCGTTGATGCGCACCATCTGCGGAACCTCGGATTTGCACACCTCCATGCAGCGGTCGCACCGCGTGTGGAAGGCACACCCGCTGGGCAGGTGCTCGGGGTTGGCCACCATCCCGGGGATGGAGACCAGGCGCTCCCGCTCGCCTTCCAGCTTGGGGATGGAGCCGAACAAGCCGATGGTATAAGGGTGCAGCGGGGTGTTGAACACCTCTTCCACCGGGCCCATATACCACTGGAAAAGGTCCAATTGATGCGGGGCCTGATTTACCAGAACACCGCCACCCTCTCCCTTCCATGAACCCCGCCAGGGATCGCTTTGATAATAAGCTTCATCCCGCCACCCAAGCATATTAACTGTCCCGAGAATTGGCTTTCCGATTTTTCCAGCGTCAATCGCTGCTTTAATTCTGAGTGAAGGAGGGTAAAATCTCCTTTGGCAAATAGTACCGAGTTTAACTCCGTTATCTTTAGCGGAGTTAATTATGGCGTCACAGTCCTCCAATGAAGAAGCCAAGGGTTTTTCAACCAAAACATGCATCCCTGCTTTACTAGCTTTAACCGCCGTCTCGGCATGGGCTGGATGAGGCGTACAGATGAGCGCCGCCTCTACCCCTGCTTGGCTAGCCATCTCCTCAATGCTGGAACAAGCTTTAACACCGTACTGCTCTGCAAAAGCTTTCGCTTTTTCAAAATTCCTACTATAAACCGCTGTAAATAGGGATTCAGGGAGATTCTTTAAAGCCTGGGCGTGCAAGTGCGCTCCTTTACCGCAACCGATAATTCCGGTTTTAACTCTTTCCATAGCAATCTTTCCTCTCATCCGATATTGATGAAAATCCCGTTATTACGGAACTAAAATCACTTTCATTAATCCGGGTTCTTTATTATAAAGCCTTTCAAACCAAACGGCGCCTTCTTGAAGAGGAGCGGTTGCGCTGATCAAAGCATCCACTTTGACTTTCCCCCGTTCAATCAGATCTAAACAAATCTGATACTCACCGTTGGAAGCGCAAGAACCGAAAACAGATATTTCCCGCGTCACAACCGACTGTAGTGGAAAATCAACTTGCGGCTTTAAATTTCCCACCAAAGTCAAAGCCCCGCCTTTACGCAATACAGCGATGGCTGTTTTAACCGTCGGCGTTATTCCCACCGCTTCAAAAGCGATATCCCCACCGCGGCCATCGGTGAGCTTTAAGATTTGGGAAACCAAGTCACTTTGGTCGGCTGTCAGACAATGGGTCGCCCCAAATTGGCGCGCTAAATCGAACTTATTCGAGTCGAGGTCAACGGCGATAATTTTATTACAGCCCGCTTGACGTAGTATCTGAACGATGAAAAGGCCGATCATTCCCACCCCGACTACCACCGCGTTATCATTCAGCCTCAACGGAGAACGCCTCACCGCGTGAACCGCAATGGAAACCGGCTCAACCATGGCTGCTTTTTCAAAAGATATCCCTTCCGGCAAATGATAGGCGATATGATGCGGAATCGCGACATATTCGGCAAAAGCCCCATTCTGGCGATAATCATTACATGAAACGCCAAGTACCCGGCGATGATCACAAAGGTTAATTTGGCCCTTACGACAATAGAAACAGCTCCCACAGTAAATGGTGGAATCAAAGGTAATCCGGTCTCCTACGGCAAACCCTTTCACATTCGCCCCTACGGCGGCGACAATCCCCGAAGCTTCATGCCCCATAATCACCGGAGGTATTCTCCTTCCGGTGCTGCCGTCCATGCCATGAACATCACTGCCGCATATGGAGCATGCTTTGACTTGGACCAACAGATCATCCGGGCCATATTCGGGTTCCGGCACATCTTCATAATTGAATATGTTATATTCCTTCAACACTAAAGCTTTCATTAACAATGCCCCTTTTGGTTACTCTATTTTAATAACTGTGTTAATCATTGGATTAAGCTGAAAATCCGGCTTTGACTAAGATCGCCTCGATAATTTTCAGGTTACGGACTGACTCTTCAACATCAACCAATAATGGACGTTCTTCCAGGATAGCGCCGGCGAAATCTTCGATTTCAGCCCGAAACCGGTCGGTTTCCCCAACCGAAATCCCTCTTTCCCCAGCTGGAGTTTTTAAAACTACTGAACCGGCATTTCCCCAAAACGGCTCCGGAACCGTCAGTGTTCCCTCGGTCCCCATAATAGTAGCCCCTAAACTTCGGAACTCATTGATCCAACCGCAATGAATATTAGCGATTAGACCGTTTTCATACCGCAAAATTGCGGAAAGTAATCGATCAACCCCATTGATGGGAATGGCTTCTGCGGAAATAGAAACTGGTTCCGCCTTGGTGATCATTCCCACCAAGTTCACAGGATAGCAGCCTAAATCAAAGAGGGAACCACCGCCTAAATCCGGATTAATCCGATCCCCACTTGCTCTACTGGCTAAAGAAAAAAAATATGAATTGATATATTTTACTTGGCCTAACTTGTTCCCGCCGATAATTTCTTGTACTTTACGGATTCGGTCGGAATAGCGATACATGAAGCCTTCCATTAATTTCACGTTATTCCGCCGACATTCCATAATCATTTGCCGACAAGCTTCGCTATTCAAGGCTAACGGCTTTTCGCATAACACATGTTTCCCTTTGCGGGCCGCTTTGATAGTCCACTCTTTATGGAGCGCATTCGGCAAAGGAACATAAACCGCTTCAATCTCCGGATCATCCAGTAATTGATCGTAATCTGAATAAAATTTTACCGGATGATTGAAACATTCAGCGTACCGGCGTAATTTGTCGGCGGACCGTGACGCCAAAGCGTAAAATTCAGAGTTTACCGCATTTAGCAAGGCTGGAATGAAAGATTCCCTTGCGATTGAAGCGTAACCCAAAATACCCCATTTAACCTTTTTGGACATACCTTAAACACACTCTCTAAATAATTGCATATTATCCTTTAATACCGCTCATCACTACCGCTTTAACCATCCACTTTTGGAATCCTAAGAACAGTATTAAAATCGGGATAATACTGATAACCGAAGCAGCTGTGGCTAAATTGTACTCCACAAAATATTGATTGTTAAATGATGCCAAGCCTAAGGTGATTACCTTCATAAGATCGTTATTCGTACAAACCAGCGGCCAGAAAAACTCATTCCAGGTCCATAAAAACTTAATAATGGTCAAAGCCGCCAGCGATGGAGTTATTGAAGGTAGAATAATCCGGAAAAAGATGCCCAGTTCCGATGAACCGTCTAAACGCGCCGAATCAATATAATCATTGGGAATCCCCTCCACAGCTTCGCGCATCATAAACACGCCGAAGGCGCTCACGAATTGGGGTAACATCAATCCGATATAGGTATTGATTAAACCAAATTGGATCACCCACTGATAGAGCGGTATGACAATCGCTTGAAACGGAATCATTAACAAGGCAAGAATGCTAAAAAACCAAAATTCCTTAAGCGGGAATTTAAATTTAGCAAATCCATACCCGGCCATCGCCGAAAAGATTACACTGGTAAAGGTACTGATCCCGGAAACGACAATGGTATTCCAAACATATAAATGAAATGGTTGCCGCTTAAAAAGGTCGATGTAATTCTGGAAATTCAACCAATTATCCGGCCAAAATTTGAGTGGGATCTGCTGAATCTCGGCTGGTGTTTTTAATGATGTTAAAACCATCCAGACAAAGGGTAATAACATAAACAATGCTCCGCATACTACCAATAAGCTCCATATCCAATTGAAATTCAGAACTTTTTTGGTTTTTACGTTATCATTAATTGCAATACTACCTGTTTTCATATTTCAACCACCTTTATCAGGTAAACTTTAATAGGCTGATTTACGTACAAACACCCATTGGAGTAGACTCACTATTAAAAGGGAAAGAAAGATAAAGATCGCCACCACTGAAGCTTCGCTAAATTTAAACCATTGAAAAGACATGTCGTAAAGATACATCATCACGACGCGGCTGGCATTTGCCGGCCCTCCGACCGTAGTGGCATAAACCTGATCGAAAACTTTAACGTTTGTAATTAATTCTAAGATTGTAACCATCACAATTTGAGGATTTAATAAAGGCAATGTAATATGGCGGAATGCGCTGACCGCGTTAGCGCCGTCAATCTTCGATGCTTCCAGCAGTTCATCTGGGATACTTTGCAAAGCTGCCATGAAAATAATAGTATCAAACCCGATCCGCAACCAAACATTGATCAGCGCCAAAGAAGGCATAACTTGAGTCGTTGAACTAAGCCATTTTTGAGGCGCTAAACCAATCGCCGCCAACAAATAATTGGCCAAACCGTAAATCGGCTGATAAATCCATCCCCAAATCAAAGCCGCCGCTACCAAAGAAGTGACTAAAGGCAAAAAATAAGTTGCGCTTAAGAGGTCCCGAAATTTCTTGTTTTTAATCCGATTTAATAAGATCGCAACCATTAACGCTAAAAATACTGTGGCCGGCACCGACAGAACTACAAAATACAGCGTATTCTTCACCGTAAGCCAAAACATTAAATCCGAAAAAACATATTTATATGAATCAAGGCCGACAAATCTAGAAGCTTCACCCATGCCTCCCTGAAAAAATGACATTTTCACGGACTGTAACAATGGATAAAAATAGACCAATATAAAATATAACACAGCTGGTAAAACAAAAGCGTATCCAATTCTGGCCCGTTTATCCGCAAAAGTCTTGCCAAATAGTAACCCCTTGAAAGCGCCCATTCTGTTATTAAGTTCCATGCAAACACCTCATTAAAAGAACTTTTCTACAGTATTTGGAGTATTAAGGGCGGCGTTTTCCGCCGCCCTTTTGTACTAAAGCTTAACGTCGTTTTAAAATCTGATCGATCTTCTCCGCTGCTTGATTTAAAGCGGTTTTAGCATCTTGTCGGTTGTATATTACGGCCAAAACCGCATCTCCATAAGCTGCCGCGACTTCATTCATTTTCGGATTGAAATAACTCGGCGCCGGTTCACGTTCGGCCATTTCCATAACGGCTTTGTAGTCCGGACGATTTTTGACAAAGTCTGTGTCAAAATTGGCTTTGATTACCGGCATGATGCCTTGGGCGGTAGCCCGTTTGTAATCATTCTCTTTGGACCACATAAAATCAAGAAACTCCCAGGCTAGTTTTTTATTCTTACTATGCTTGTAAACCATATCCGCCCAACCGAATAAAGCTCCCGGCCCCGGAGTCGCTTTTTGGGATGGCAGAGCGTATACTAGGTAATTAATATTAGGAGCATTGGTAGCTAAGAAACCAGGTAGCCAAGATTCCCGGAAAATAATAGCGGCTAATCCCTTACTGAAAGCCACCTCGGAATTTCCAACTTCCAAGCTGGATACTTTATATTTGTTAACTAAATCACCATAAAAGGTGAGGGCTTCAATGCCGGCTTGGCTATTAACAACACCCTTACTATTCTTATATTTCGGATCAACCATTAAACCGCCAAATGCATGAAGCATCGGAAGGAACTTATCGGTGATTCCGGTCTGGTCACCCGAGTAACGGATACCGTAACCGGAACGAATAACCTTACCGCTAGCGTCATATTTCGTCAGTTTTTTGGCGTGTTCTAATAATTCGGTTAATGTCTTAGGCGGTTTATTAGGATCTAAACCAGCTTCCTTATACATATCGACATTAATAAACATGTATTGGAAGTTACCACCTTCAACCGGAAAACCGTAGCGGATACCGTTAAACACACCAAAGGGACGAGCGGTGTTAACAATTGTTGAATCTACTTTTTTAACAATATTCGACGGCATCTTATCTGCAAAATCATATTTGCCGGCCCAGTCGTGAGGAGCGCCATTAAATAGATCCGGAGCCCCGGCGCGGGCCATAAATGCGGCCAAATACTTAGCGGAATACCCAGAGAAAGGAACAGTTACAACTTCAACACCGGCGCACTCCGGATGGAGTTTGGCAAATTCTTTGCCGGCTTCGGCATAATACGCATTAAATTTAGGATTTTGCTCCCAGTGGGTCCAGTAAACCAGTTTCACTTTTTTGGGCGCAGCAGAAATTGTAACTGATGTGATCACCAAAACCATAATTATCAACAATCCAACCAATAAAGACCTCTTTTTGCGTGCCATTAACTTCACCTCTTTTTAAAATTTGGTGGTAACCAAGCCAATATTTTGTGACATCCCCCCCTTTTAAGATCAGAAAATTGATAAACCTATGTGATAGTTCCGTTAAATTTTCTTAATTATATCTAGATAACGTAATAAATACCTTAGTAACCTTATTACTGTTACAGTATATAAAAAATAGGAAACAGTAAATCCGGTATACAACCTGTTTGTTATACTTTATCATAGAGTTTACAAAAATGCAACATTCGATCCGCAGGTAATTGATTACGCGCTAACGTCTAGGCCATATACACTCCGCCGTTTATATCTAAGGTAGCGCCAGTAATAAACCCGTCATATTGGGACGCCAAAAAAGCCACCCCGTCTGCGATATCTTCGGGGCGTCCAGCCCGGCCTAACGGGATCTCGGAGATAGTTTTACGAGCGGATTCATCCGTGGTATGAGTCTGGTGAAAATATGTTCCCACAATGAAGCCGGGAGCGACACAATTTACCCGCACGCCCCGGGGCCCAATTTCGGTTGATAAAGAACGGGTAAAAGTGATAACCGCGCCCTTAGCCGTGCCATAAACCAATGAACCGGCATGCCCTCCTTTACGTCCTGCTAGTGAAGCCAAGTTGACGATCGCGGCCCCATTGGCTTTGAAAAGATGAGGCAACGCCTCGCGGGAAACCAAAAACATGGTTTTAAGGTTTACATCCATGACCTTTTGGTAAAAAGATGTCTCCATCTCTTCGAGGTTTTGTCTGCCAATAATATCGCCGACATTATTTATTAAAATATCTAAGCCTCCTAACCCCTCAGCCGCTTCTAGAACCACTTGTTTGACGGTAGCTTCATCAGTCAAATCGCCGCTAACATCAACCATTTTAATGCCAAAGCCACTTGCTTTTTGGCGGAGCTCCGCCAGATCCTGCGCGGTATTTTGAGTCGCCCGGTGTTGAAACCAATGGACCGCAATATTTGCCCCCCGTTTTGCCAATTCATATGAGATTGCTCCTCCCAGGCCGTTAGCGCCGCCGGTAATTAAAACATTTTTACCTTGTAAAGAACCCAATTTCAAAACCCTCCTTTAAGGTCGTACGACCCCTTTTTTCAGTAATAGATTAGCGCGAAATGATGTGTCTCCAGTAATAACTACTGCAAAAGCATTCTTGGCGCGTTCGTAATATTGATACCTTTCGATATGTTCGAATTCTTGAAAATCCGGTTCGATTTGGCGGATAATTCTTCGGTATTCTTCCCAGATCGGCGGAGCAGTCTCATTGGCAGTAACCGACATTAGAACCGCCGGATATTTCACCGATTTATCCAATGGAAAAAAAGCCAAGATGGTCTCGAGCAGTTGAGGAAGCATTACACCGTCACAGCGAATCAACCTTTTAGCGCATGTAGTCGCTGGGAAATTCGCATCGGACAATACGATTTCATCACTGTGCCCCATTTCCATCATTGTTTTCATCAACTCAGGAGAAACTATTGCCGGAATGTTTTTTAACATTAAAACAACCCCTTTGATAGTTTGAATTACTTCGCTCATTCATTCATATATACCTGTATTATACCTATATATTAATACTATATTCCCATTTATGCAATGCTTTACTCAAAAGAATTTAATTTTAATATTTGAAATACATTTATATCTGTGATATTCTTTATATTAATAAACTAACCGGTTGAATATAAGTTGTTGGTGGAGAGTGCGATGCAAGTTAACCGTGGAATCAAAGTTCCTTTATATGTACAAGTTTACGATAGTTTATACAAAATGATCACCGAAAAAAATTGGCAAGCGGAGGAGCTTTTGCCATCCGAACGTGAACTGAGTACTATGTTCGATGTCGATCGGCTTACGGTACGGAAGGCTTTGGCGATGTTAGCCAAGGAAGGCTTGGTTGAAAAAATCGCAGGGCTAGGGACTCGAGTAAAAAATGTATCCCTTCATTTATATGATAACTCCAACTATCGCAATTTGCTCTTTTTATTACCCCGAGTGACCAATAGAATTGTATCC
>ENA-UOOK01006895-UOOK01006895.1-fermentation-metagenome-genome-assembly--contig:-NODE-6895-length-10603-cov-4.669321_pt1 | contig 10603 bp, 6 predicted proteins | sample MGYA00245777_ERZ724023 | MGnify/ENA primary metagenome ERZ724023 (study PRJEB28704, sample SAMN03018312) | fermentation metagenome | biome: anthropogenic terrestrial biome; feature: soil; material... | reverse complement strand
AGTGAACTTGTAACACTCCTGCCTAATGGATTACAATATCTACTTAGAAAAGGAGAACGCCATGCAAACGATTACTGAGGAAACCAAGAGGAAAGTTGTAAAGCTACATATTCAGGACGGCCGCACAATAGCCAGTCTTGCTGCCGAATATGGAGTCTGCCACGCTACCGTTTCAAACTGGATTCGCGCTTACCGTGAAGAATGCCAAACAAATGATGTCGCAAAGTCCGAGAATAACTTAATGCAGGAAGTTCGGCAACTCCAGAAGAAACTTGCAGAAGCAGAAAAGGGAATGACACAAGGAGATTTAGCGGAAATGGTTGGTGTATCTCGCCAGACTATTAGTTCTATTGAGACAGGTCAATTCAATCCAACAGCAAAGCTGGCTTTAATCCTTTGTATAGCTTTGGACAAAAAGTTTGAAGAACTATTTTATTTTGATTAGCTGATACTGATATATGTTCCATCATCGGGCCGACTTGGCCCGATGATGGAACAATAAACAAGGGTTTCATATACGTCTTATTCACTGATGAAATCGCACTATTATTTGCTTGCGCCTCCATGCCACAAATTCAGTCTGCTTTTCTGATGCCGTAAGTGCTCTAGATGCAAAAAAGAGACATACCGCAAAATTTTGTGGCAAACAAAACTTATGGTGACCAAACTTTTGCTGGCAGCTTAATTTTAACTGTTGTGTCTCACTTTCCTGTTTCTATTTTCTTATTTATCTAAAAAATGTATGTAGCCTTACAAACGATAACTCTGTTTTATAGAAAAAACTTGCACAGTGTCGGATTCTGTGCTAAAATAAAAAAGTAATTTTTCTGCGGGAGTAGTTCAGTGGTAGAGCGTCAGCTTCCCAAGCTGAATGTCGCGGGTCCGAATCCCGTCTCCCGCTCCAAAGAAAAAGCCAGTATGGACACTGAAAGTTCAGTGTCCATACTGGCTTTTTCTAGTGTAAATTTGTGGACACAGCCGGAAAAAGATAAAGCAATCGTCGAGTACATTAAAAAATCAGTTAGTGGAAGATCAGTTGCAATATGAATTAAATAATCTTTTGCTGTAAATGCAGCATGAGAAATTTAAAAACGAATAGATTCCCGTGAGCCTTGAAAAATTAGGGCCTTTGGGAGTACTTTTTATTTGTAAATCCAGACAGATTAAGGTGTCGCCTGTCTGGAGTCTGGCTAAATCCGTTTTGTTCCCAAAAGGATAGGACTGATTTTGAAAAATGCTTTTCTTTATGATAAATTAAACAAAAAAATCGTTTAAATGACAGGCCATGAACACGAATCTGTTTCAGCTTCATTGCAGAAAGCTCGTCTTTTACTAAGCGCAAGGGGAGAACGGAAACTCCGAGGCCTTTTGAGACTGCGCTGATAATTGCCTCTGTGCTGATGCTTTCCCATTCCGGGGTGACAGTAATTCCTTTTGTAAGCAAAGTGCTGTCAAAGAGCTCACGGGTTCCGCTCCCTTTTTCCCGAAGAATAAAAGGAAATTTTTCAAGTGCTTCGAGTGACACTTCCTCTGGATAGGACGGATCACTTGCGCCACATACTAAGACCAGCTCATCTTTTAAAAACCGGTGGCAGACAATATTGTTGGAGTGGATTGTGCCTTCAATAAAGGCAAAATCAAGCTGATTTTCCATAACCTTTTTTTCAATTTCAGCAGAATTGTCAATTGTAACGAGAATCTTGACTTTGGGATACTGAGAGTGGAAACGCTTCACATAATCCGGAAGCAAACAAGTGCCAATTGTGACGCTGGAACCAATCCGAAGAATTCCAAAAGAATCCCAGTCCCTAATGTCGGAGTCGGCTTCATCAAATAAAGATACGATTTTGTTGGCATATAAAAAAAGCCGTTTTCCCTCGGTTGTAAGAAACATTTTATGAGAAATCCTGTCAAACAGTTTGACACCATAGTATTGCTCCAGCTCTTTAATGGCAAGGCTAACGGCAGGCTGTGCAATCATAAGTTTTTCCGCTGCCGCGGTTACACTTTTACAGCGGCAGACCATTACGAAAATTCTCATGTGACGCAAAGTCATGGCAAGCCTTTCAAACATAATAATTTTTATATACTGTAAATTATATTATAATATTTTACTTATAATAGTTCAAGCACTATAATGAGACTGTAAGTTTGGAATAGATGAGATGCTTTCTGGGCATTTAAAATCATTAGGAGGCATATTCAGGAATGAGAATTCAAAACAAGGCAACAAATGATTACCAATCCATGTCCGCTCAGGATGTAGCGTCTGTTTTGCAGAGCAGCATTGGTGGACTTTCCGAAAAGGAAGCATCAGAGCGGATTCGCCGTTTTGGCTCAAATGAGATTAAAGAGAAAAAAAAGAATCCGGTTAGGCAGTTTTTAAAGCGGTACTGGGGACCTATGCCGTGGCTCCTTGAGTTTGCCATGGTGCTTACTTTTATAGTTAGCCATTATACGGAAGGAATTCTTATTTTTGTACTTCTGACAGTAAATGCGGTAATTGGCTTTGTGCAGTCGCGAAATTCACAGAAGGCGGTTGAGCTTCTTAAAAAGCAGTTGCAGGTTAAGATTAAAGTGCTTCGAGACAGCAAATGGGTTCAGAAAGACGCAAAAGATATTGTCCCCGGCGATGTTTTAAACCTTAGGCTTGGCGACTTGATTCCAGCGGATGTCTTTGTTTTGGAGGGGGAAGTTTCCGCAGATGCTTCAGCGTTGACCGGTGAATCCCTGCCGCAGGACATCCATCAGAATGGCGTGGCATATTCAGGCTCCATTGTTAAGCGGGGAGAAGCCAAATGTATGGTTGTCAACACGGCTGCCGGTACTTATTTCGGTAAAACGGTTTCTCTTGTCCAGATTGCAAAGCCCAATTCAAAACAGCAGGAACTGATGTTTAGCATTGTAAAATATATGATGTATCTGGGACTTGCAGCCTCTGCCGTAGTTACCTGTTACGCAATCGTTCTGCATAAGGATATTATGTCCATCATGTCCCTGATTATTGTCTTCCTGATGGGCGCAATCCCGGTTGCTCTTCCGGCTGTCATGACCATTGTGCAGGCAGTTGGCGCCATGAGTCTGTCCAAAAAGGGTGTGCTGGTAACAAGGCTGAATTCCATTGAAGATGCTTCCTCAATTGACACCTTTTGCTTTGATAAAACCGGTACCATTACACAGAATCAGCTTTCCGTGACAGACTGCAAAGCCTTTGGGGCCTATGATAAAGATACAGTCGCAAGGCTGGCAGCACTTTCCTCCAAAGCGGAAGAGATGGATGCCATTGATACTGCAATGATTCAGTACTCCAAATGTATGAAAGTCAGCATGGATGGGTGTACGCAACTTTCTTACCTTCCGTTTAACCCCGCAAACAAGAGGACGGAAGCCACTGCCCGCATTGGTGAGAAAACATGCCGCATCCTGAAAGGGGCACCTCAAACTATTCTTCAGCTCTGCGGAAAACTGGGCGATAAAATGGCTCAGGAGATCAACAGGGCAGTTGACGAGTTCTCGGCAAAGGGCTGCCGGACGATTGCAGTTGCCGTCTGTCGAAGCGCGGAAAAAGAGAATCAGGCGGACTGTGAATTTGTTGGCCTGCTGGCGCTTTCTGATCCTCCGCGGCCAGATTCCCGGGAGATGATCCAAAAGATTAAAGAATTAGGTATTCGGCCCCTGATGCTGACTGGGGACAATCAGGCAATTGCCCGTGAAATAGCAGGGCAGGTGGGTATTGGAACAGGGATACACCGTGCGAAAGAGCTGGAAGGCCTGAGCCATGAAGAGCAGGTTAAACTAATTGACAGCTGCGACGGATTCTCGGAAGTATATCCGGAAGACAAGTTTAAAATCATACATTTGCTTCAGGACGAGGGGCATATGGTTGGGATGACCGGAGACGGTGTAAATGATTCTCCGGCTTTAAAGCAGGCTGAGCTGGGGACGGCTGTCAGCACAGCAACGGATGTTGCAAAAGCGTCTGCCAGCGTTGTGCTTACGAAGCCCGGTTTGGGCGAAATTATTAATACAATCCGGGTTAGCCGCCAGACGTATCAGCGGATGCTGACCTGGGTAATCAATAAGGTTACAAAAGTTGTGGAGGTAGTAGTCCTTTTTACAGCAGGTTATTTTTGGATGCACAATATGTTGATTTCCCTACTCGGCATGTCACTTCTTGTTTTTGCCAACGATTTTGTGACAATGTCCATTGCGACAGATAATGTAGTTTCAACTCAGTCACCAAATTTATGGAAGATAAAGAATATTGTTTCTGCGTCTCTGCTCCTTGGCATCCTGTTTGCTTTGGAAGATTTGCTGGTTGCTTATATTGGTGTCTCATATTTTCATCTGCCCTATAATTTGCTCTGCACGCTTGTTATGCTTAGCCTTATCTTCAACACACAGTTCCGGATTCTGATTGTCCGTGAACGCCGTCATTTTTGGTCCTCACTTCCCAGCAAGAAGCTGTTTTTTATTAGCATGGCAGCTATTGTCGGATTTGCGCTGATTGGGACGGTAGGTAATATTGTGCCTGTACTTGCATGGAATCAGGTCCTTATTTTACTGGCCATTGGAGTTGTCTTCATGGTGGCTGTCGATTTTGTAAAATATGGACTGTTTCGTCGGTTCCATGTGTAAAGCAACTCTACGCATGGAAGCAGAAAGATGGCAAGCTTGTTCCAGGGAGTTTTGTAGTCTAGGCCGGAGTACAGGGGGCCTAATAGGATTCAGTAATTTTCGCCTGCCATAAAAATTGAGGAAGCCCGGCAAAGAAATGAGCTGGGCTTCCTCGGTAATTGAAAGTAGAGGAGGGGAAATCTGCCTAATTACTCGGCATCAGTGTTGGCCGCGGAGACTTTTTCTTTGCTTTGCTGTTTGGGTTTTGCAAACAGTTTACGCATGCAGTGGTACACAACCAATATTGCCAGTGCCATCAGGAGCACTGCGATAATGAGCTGCAGACCATCTGTGAGAAATACAAATTTTCCAGCACCGACCTTTGTAAAAATGTTTATAACAGCCATTGCAAGCGCTGTCATGGTGACAATAAGCATAAAAGTCATTGGAACATAAAGCATCCAGCCTTCGCGGCCTGTTGTTTTGAGGAACACTGCCAAGGCAATGAGAACAAGAGCGGCAAGAAGCTGGTTGGCAGAGCCAAACAAGGACCAGATATTATTGTAGCCGCCCAGAGAAAGAACAAAGCCAAGAGCCAAAGTCACAATGGTGGAGACATATTTATTGGTAAAAAACTTTGTTGCTGGAGTATGTGCTTTTCCGTCTTCATCATACAGGAGTTCCTGCATGGACATACGTCCGATGCGGGCGACTGAGTCAAGCGTTGTCAGACAGAGGGCAGAAACACACATAGTCATGCTGCACTGGGCAACATAAGCGGACATGCCGAACTTTTCAAAGAAGCCTGCAACACCGGCAGAGAAAATCTGGAACGGTGTCCCATCCGGAAGTTTCCCGCCTTTTGCTGCTGCGCCTGCCACAACAAGAGCAGCGACAGCCAGAAGGGATTCCAGAATCATGGCGCCATAGCCAATCGGAAGCATATCTTTTTCATTCCGAACCTGTTTCGAGGAAGTTCCGGAAGAAACGAGGCTGTGGAATCCGGAAACAGCGCCGCAGGCAATGGTGACGAACAGAGTTGGGAACAGCATTTTCCCATTGACCTGAAAGCCGTTGAAAGCATTGATGTTCATATTGGGATGCGTCATGAAAATACCAACTACCGCGCCGATAATCATAAAAATCAAAAGAAAGGAGCTTAGATAGTCGCGTGGCTGCATCAGAATCCACATCGGGACAACCGCTGCGAAAAAGATGTAGGCAAAAACGACAAGCAGCCACTGGATTTTATTAAGATAAATTGGGAATGCCATGCCGGCGGCCATCATGGCGACAAACAGACCAATGCCGGTTAAGAACATGATAATCTGCTTTGGCTTTACATATTTCAGGAAAAGACCGAACAGCACCGCACCTAAAATATAAAAAATGGAAATGGAGCCTGCTGCCGCGGCCGGAGTTGTTGTAGCTGTTACGGTAACCGGTGCGCCAACGGCATATGCCTTCACAGCAGAAGCATTAAAAGTTGACGCGACCATGTCGCTGAATGCCGCGATGACAAGCAGTGAAAATACCCAGCAGAACAGAAGGAACAGCCGCTTTCCTGTTTTCCCGATATACTTTTCAATAATCAGTCCGATTGACTTGCCTTCGTTCTTTACTGAAGCATACAGAGCACCGAAGTCCTGTACGGCGCCGAAAAACACACCGCCAACAAGGATCCAGAGCAGTGCGGGAACCCAGCCGAATGCGGCTGCAATAATTGGACCTGTTACAGGCCCTGCGCCTGCAATGGTAGAAAACTGATGTGCAAAAACGATCTGTTTGGATGCGGGGATATAGTCCTGCCCGTCCTCGTGAGTATAGGCCGGCGTCTTTGCCTTTGTGTCGATGCCCCATTTTTTCACAAGCCACTTGCCGTAGAAGAGATAGCCGCTGCCCAGCACAGCTATGGAAATCAGAGTAATTGTAAGACCGTTCATGGTGCTCTTCCTTCCTCTTGAAAATTGAATCATTTTTTTACAGAATACCGCACATGGTCGAAAAGGGGATAAAAAATCCCCGTCTCTGATTCAGAATCAGAGACGGGGATTAAAACTCCGCGTTACCACTCTGCTTGCTGTATTTCTACAGCCACTCAGCCGCATCGGATGGGCCCTTTTAGTTTCCAATGCGCCCGAACATAACGGTTCGGAACCGGCTGCACCTAATTGTTCCGCTTTCAGTGTAGCTGCTCGCGGGCGATGTCGTTTCAAAGTGTCCTGCCGCCTTTCATCAGACCGGCGGCTCGCTGTGTGGAGAGGCCTTGAAATTTTTACCCGTTCCCTGCATTTGCGATATTCTTTGTGCCATATGGTAGCACGCTTCCAGGAACGCTGTCAACATGTTTTTTACGAATTGTTAAAAATGTAGATCAATTTATCAATTCAGCCAATTAAATTATTGAAATTTGCCATAAAATGTTAAAGCTTCACCGGGTGCCAAGGCTTGGCTGCCGGAAAAAGGCAGTGAGGCCCTGCCTAATGGTTTCCGGTCGGGCAAATGAAAATTTTTATTCTGGGTGGTTGACTATTTGCTTCATTTGCGGTATAATAGCACAAACAATTCAACAGAGTAAAGCAATGAAGAAATCATTATCTGTTTTTGGAAGCTCAGAGAGAAGATGGGCGGTGAAAATCTTCGTGAAGGAAGCAGAGAACTCATTTCTGAGCTGCATGGCTGAACGGTTTTCCCATTAGGCCTTGCCGGAATACCGCCCGTTATTAGCGGCAATGCGGTTGCAAATACCGTTTCGAGTGCAGAGATTTCTCTGAATTTAGGTGGTAACACGGATTTTTATTCGCCCTAAGCTGATTGTTCGGCTTGGGGCTTTTTCATTATCCGGCCCCTGCTGGAGCAGTTGTCATTAACCGATATCCCTGCGGTGGGATACTTTTCTGCCGATTGATTTTTATAAAAGGAGTGCTTGAGATGGAAAAAAAGAAATTAGACTGGGCCAACTTGGATTTCAGCTACCATAAAACAGATAAGCGCTTTGTGGCGAATTATCGGGACGGTGCTTGGGATGACGGCGAGCTGACAAGCGACGACCAGGTTCGGATTAGCGAATGCGCAGGCGTTCTCCAGTACTCACAGTCCTGCTTTGAAGGGCTGAAAGCTTACACGACGGAAAAGGGACAGATTGTTGCTTTCCGCCCGGACATGAATGGGGCTCGCATGGAAAACAGCGCCCGCCGGCTGGAAATGCCGGTTTTTCCGAAAGCAAAGTTTGTGGATGCCGTGGTGGAAACCATTCGCGCCAATGCCTCCTATGTGCCTCCCTATGGCTCAGGGGCAACGCTGTATGTACGCCCCTATATGTTTGCCAGCGGGCCGGTCCTCGGAGTGGCACCTTCGCAAGAATACCAGTTCCGGGTAATTACTTCACCGGTTGGGCCTTACTTTAAGGGAGGTGTCCGTTCCCTTACACTCTGTGTCAGTGATTTTGACCGCGCGGCACCGAACGGCACCGGCCATATCAAAGCAGGCCTAAACTATGCAATGAGCCTCCATGCCATTGTAACAGCGCATAAAAACGGCTATGATGAAAATGTCTATCTGGACGCGGCTACCCACACGGACGTCGAAGAAACGGGCGGTGCCAACATTATTTTCGTGACGAAAGACAATAAGGTAGTAACCCCGAAATCAAAGAGCATTCTGCCTTCTGTCACACGGCTTTCCCTGCTTTATATTGCCAAAGAGTACCTTGGGCTGGAAGTGGAGGAAAGGGTAGTTCCGTTCAGCGAGGTCAAGAATTTTGTCGAGTGCGGCGTATGCGGCACAGCAGCCGTTATTTCCCCAGTTGGAAAAATTGTAGATCACGGAAAAGAAATCTGCATGGCAAATTCAGCAAACGGCATGGGTCCTGTTACCCAGAAACTGTATGATACGCTGACCGGTATCCAGATGGGCCGGATTGAGGCGCCAAAAGGCTGGATTCAGGTAATCGAATAAATTTTCCATAACATTTGCGGAGGGCCTGCCTGATGTGCTGAGCAGAAGGGCAGGCTTCTTCTTTTGCCCTGAAACAGTCTTTCCCGGAAAAAAGGAAAGCAGCGCTTTTCCATGGAAGCCCGTGGCCCGATTGACTTTGGTACTTGCCTTGGTCCGCTGCTTTTTCTTCACCATTTCTTCACAAAATAAATGGAACCAGCAGGGCAGCTAGGGGGGAAAAATTATTGTAAAACCCTGCCGGTTCCTAAGGCTTGCAAGGCATAAAAAAACGCTGAATACGGATTCCTATCCATATTCAACGCTCAACGCACATGCGGAACTTAAAACTATCCCCTGTACAAATGGTAAAACAGGCGGTATAATAAGAACCGCAATGTGCCGATGAATCGGTTGTATATGGAGGTCTTGTCTCCGTATGCAGGAAGCTGGTGCTGCTAACACCTGCTTCTGCATTGCACCTTTTATTTATGTCTTACAGGGTAATTATACCGCATTTTATGGGATAGTCAAGGGACATTTGGCAATTTCAGGGAAAATATGGCGCAGTTGAAAAGTCCGGAAGCGCACTCCTGTGGATCTTTCTAAAAAGCACGGGCCTGCTTTTTAGGGCAGAGGAATCTTCCCTAAAAAACATACTTTTGCAGGCGGCTTGAATTGACAGAGCGGTTCCGGCTCGGTACAATAAAGATAAAAGTAAAATCTTGGCTTTGAAAAAGGAAGATTCTCCATACAGAGGAAATCTGAGGCCGGTTATGGAGGAACAAAAGGGTAAATGGGATACTGCGGATATTGCGATCGCTATTTTACCAATTTTTATGACTTGGCAATGTGTATGACAAGTGCAGTGGAGCTAATCAACCCGGAAGTCGCCGGGCACCACAAACAGACTGCGTTCTGGGCCTACGAGATTGCTGATACAATGGGAATACCGCTTGGTCAGCAGCAGACGCTGATTTTTGCTGCCCTGCTTCATGATATTGGCTCCATTCCCTTAAACGAGACTCTGGATTATTACGATGAAAATGACCAGACGGTGAACCGTCATGCCATAATTGGTGCAAGACTGTTTTCTGAATTTCCGCGCCTGCAAAATGTTGCTGATGTAATCCGGTTCCATCATATCCAGTGGGATGGGGGAAAGGGGCAGCACTTTAAAGGGAAAAACGTGCCGTTCTTATCCCATATTCTTCACCTTGCAGACAGGATTGCCATTCAGGTTAAAAAAGGCGGGTATGTTGTCAGCCAGATTCCTGCGATTAAAGAGTCAATTAGCCGCAGGAAGGGCTTATCTTTCCCGCAGGAAGCAGTTAACGCTTTTCTTCAAATTTGCGATAAGGAAGCGCTTTGGCTGGATTCTATGGATTCCTCTTCTTTCTTGGAAATACCCGCAAGCCTGTCGCTGAAAGCAGTCCAGCTTACTCTGGATGAAACGGTAAATCTGACTCAGCTGTTTTCTGGAATCATTGATTTCAGGAGCCCGTTTACTGCCCTGCATTCTGCCGGTGTTTCTGCTGTTGCATACAGCCTTGCGAAGTTGTGCGGCCTCTCGGAAAATGAGTGCAAGATGATGAGCATAGCAGGTAACCTGCACGATATCGGCAAAATTGCGATTCCGAAGGAGATCCTTGAGAAGCAAGACCGGCTGGAGCCAGTTGAATATGATATTATCCGTTCTCATACATATTATACTTATCGCCTTTTAAAGCCGGTCAGCGGTTTTGAAGAAATCACACAGTGGGCGGCATATCACCATGAAAAGCTGAATGGCTGCGGTTATCCATTCCATATCAAGGCAGACGGCCTGTCCCTCGGAGCACGCATTATGGCTGTCGCGGATATTTTTACTGCCATCACGGAAGACCGTCCGTACCGTGCAGGTATGCAAAAAAAGCAGACGCTGAAGTCACTTAAAAGCATGGTGGATAACGGCAGCATCAGTCCGTCGATTTCTTCACGGTTGGCTGAAAACTACGGTTCAGTCGATGAAATCCGCCGAAAAGCGGCTGCGTCAGCCGCCAGCCGTTATCAA
>ENA-UOOK01006894-UOOK01006894.1-fermentation-metagenome-genome-assembly--contig:-NODE-6894-length-10606-cov-9.201118_pt1 | contig 10606 bp, 6 predicted proteins | sample MGYA00245777_ERZ724023 | MGnify/ENA primary metagenome ERZ724023 (study PRJEB28704, sample SAMN03018312) | fermentation metagenome | biome: anthropogenic terrestrial biome; feature: soil; material... | reverse complement strand
GATCGACATGAGGTATTCGAAAAGTTTGAGCCAAACCTCTTTCCGGGCATTCCATCATACCTCCGGTTGAATGAGATCTTAACAAAAAAGTGGATTGATGGCGTGGTTACGATCTCTTCGGATTACGATCCGAATGTTTTTCCCGGAGCAAAGTTTACTATCGTACCCAATTACCCTGTTTTAGATACCATTGATGATGAGAGAGTCAAGGAAAAGATCAGCACTTTTGATCCAGATAAGGAGTTTTTCCTCTCGTATATTGGCTCTCTCAATTTCCACAATGAGCGGGATATCGGGTTGATGATCCGGATTGCTACTCAAGTCCTCACCCAGTATCCAAAGGCGCATTTCTTTTTAGGAGGGCATACCTGGGGGTTTGATGAGGAGATTCAGAAGTTGATAACTCCGCTTCAGGATGAATTTCCGGAACGATTTAGGTACCTTGGTCCAGTGGCAAACAGTGAGACACTAAAGATTACTGAGCAATCCCATTTCGGGTTTTTTCTCTTGAAGCCCAAAACAGACTACTGGGTATTGAATTCGCCGAATAAGGTATTCGAATATCTCGCTTGCGGTACAATACCCATTATCAGGGCCCAGATCATCCATGAGGATGAGATTTCGCAGTGTGCCCTCATATTTGATCGAGATTCACCTGAGGAAGACATCATCAGTGCCGTTCTCTCGTCCCTTGAGAACCCTCTCCGATGTAAAGAATTGATGGAAAAGGCGGTGTATATTGGAAAAAATTATTGTTTTGAATCCGTTGCCGATCGTTATATCCGGTTATATAACCAGGTTCACGACACAATCTGAAGTTATAATTTCAAAATGTATCCATCGTTCACCAGAGCCCGATTTCCCGCGGAAGATTGCGGATCATCGGGTCTTTTGTGTAAATATATGCTCCGTACATCAAAAGAATTCCACCTGTTGCGAGGAGTATCACAATCTGATTCACCCCGGTCATCTGGAGAGCAATCAAGAAAATACCCGCGGGAATAAAGCGGATTATACCGATCAAAATGGCTCTGATAATCGTTTTCCACCGTGCACCCGAAAAGAGCGTAATCCGATATGAAACGTAACTGTAGGTTCCAATGCCCGTAACTGCAAAAAGGAGAATTGCTAACCTTGCATCACCAAGGATTCCCCCAAGCATCAGTGCAAAGAGGCGGGTGATGATGTTCACCACATTGAATTTCAGTCCAAATCCTTGCCGTTCGAGAACCACCCACAAGTGATGCAACGGATCGGACACGAAATTCACGAAGATGAACATACTCAAAATCTGGGCATATACGCCTGCTTCTGCCCATTGTTCCCCAAAAAATACGCTGAAGAGGGTTGCGCCAACGATACTGAGTAGTAGCATTGGCAAGAGTCCGAGTTTTATCAGTACGATAACCATATTTTCTGTCAGTGGACCAAGTGTCCCGTCTTTCGCGGCTACGGATGCTCTTTGAAGAAATACCTGACTGATCGCTGATCCAACAAGTCGGAACGGTGTTTGAAGCACGACAAATCCCAATGAGTAAAGGCCAACTACAACAGGCGAAAAATAAAACGCGAGTAGAAATAGTGGAAGTTGCCACGAAACATTATTGAGCAATGCAGACCAGGTGTCAAACAAGGGAAATTTGATGTAGCGTTTGAATCCACTGAGAATGTTGTCTAGCGATACTGCCTCAAAAAACAAATTTATGCTCTCTTTCCACGTTTGTATCGCCAGAGTAGTCATGGAGGCCATTAAACCAAATATCAGGGCTCCGATGAGACTTCCAGCAAATGTGTAGCCTAGAAATCCTGCTCCCAGCTGGATGCCGACTGTTGTCACAGAGTTGGTAACACGGGCAGTAGATAAACGCTCAAAATGCCGAAGCCGTGTGTTCCAGTAGTTCAATGCCATAAAGAAGCCTGTAAATAGTACGCCTACGGGTACTATCCAAAGGTAGTTCTCGATTTCAGGAGTTCGGAGCATGGAGGCGATGGTATAGGCACCAAATACCGTTATTAGCCCGGTAAGCAGTGCTATCATGCAGACTGAAAGGAGACTTATAGCGAAGAGATTTGCTGCTACTTTATCATCTTGAGGCAGGACAATTGAAAATTCGTACCGCAGGCATGCGATTACTCCGATAATCCCGATGAGCGCAAAGAGGAGTGCTGATAACCCGAATGCTTCTGGTCCATAGAGTCGAGTTACTATAGGAGCAGTTAATACTACGAGAATTTCTGCAATTGCCGTTCCGCTTAATATTTTGAGGACATCTGCAGCAAAGGTTGAGTTCCGAAAAAGACTCTTACTCTTGAGCACGTCGCCCTCTCTTTGCCCTGTCGATATATAGCTTTGTGTTATTCCATTTCCTTTCGTGACCTTTACCTGTCTTCTGTCATCAGGACATCTCCACACCCGGGCAATATGAGGAGTCCAAAAAGCGGGTGGACAAACTTGCATCCTTGTCCCGCTCACACCTTTGAGTCACTCCCCAACATTTCGTTCAACAAGCACTGTTGATGCCACGTTTTCCACATGACGACCTTTTGAGCGCACTTGCTGATAGTATTTTGCGAACTATCACACTTGTCTCCTCCGTTGAGTGATAAACTTTTTATCTTCCCTAGCCTTCCACTCAAAAGACATCGTTATGTGTGGAATAGCAGTACTCATCAGCCTGGATGAATCAACCCGCAGCCTTCGACAAATCCTTGATATGACTGATATTATAAGGCATAGGGGTCCGGATGATGAAGGATTTGTGCTTCTTTCCACCAAATCTGATCTACCGCCACTCCATTTCGGAGGGGCCGACACTCCTGACTGCGTGTATGATTCAGAAGTTGCCTATACTCCTGAACACGCTCTACAGCCGGATTTAATCAAAGATGGGTATAATATTGCTTTTGGACATCGACGCCTCTCTATAATTGATTTGTCCTCCTCTGGTCATCAGCCGATGAGTTACGCAAGTGGCCGGTATTGGATCACGTACAATGGAGAAGTCTATAATTACAGGGAACTCCGGCAGGAGCTCGAGACACTAGGGCACACGTTCATTTCGGGCACGGATACAGAGGTAGTTCTGGCATCTTATGCTCAGTGGGGCCGTGAATGTCTCCATAGATTTAATGGCATGTGGGCCTTTATCATCTTCGATAGGGAAACCAGTAGCATCTTCGCAGCAAGGGACCGGTTTGGTGTTAAACCTCTTTATTTTTGGATTCGAGATAATGACACGATCGTATTCGCATCCGAGATAAAACAGTTTACCGTCCTCCAGGGGTGGGTTCCCCGTGTGAATGGCCAGAGGGCATATGATTTCCTACGCTATTCTTTGATCGATCACACTCCTGAAACGATGTTCGCGGGTGTATACCAGATCCCCGGGGGAATGGCCATTGAGTGTCCGATCGCCGATCTGCTCCCCCATCCTCCTGTATTCCACTGGTACGAGATGACCCATGAACCATTTAAGGGTACTTTTGATGATGCCGCTGAAGAATTGAGGAGGTTGCTCAAGGATTCTATACAACTCCGGCTACGTGCTGATGTGAACATAGGATCCTGTTTATCCGGAGGTTTGGATTCTTCCACCATCGTCTGCATAGTTGACGAACTGGTTCAGAGGAATCATCCTGAAGGGTTATCTACTTTCTCCGCATGCACCGGCGTGGTTGGATTCGATGAGAGACAGTACATGGATGAGGTTATCAATTCTCGGCATCTCAAAGCGTACTACATCTACTCACAGCTGGATGAATTGTTTGACCATATGGAGGAGATTACATGGCATCAAGATGAGCCAAACCAGACAACGAGCCTGCTTTTCCAATGGAACATCTTCCAACTTGCCAAGGAAGTGGACGTAAAGGTAATGCTCGATGGGCAGGGTGCTGATGAAATCTTGGCTGGTTACTATGATTTCTTTATTCCGAGGCTACGGTACCTCTTCAGGAACTTGAAATTTAACACATTGATTAATGAAGTTCAGGCTCTGAAAGCACTTCACGGATTTGGATACCAATACTCTATGAACATGCTTTTTTCACCGTTGGTACTCGGTTTTCTTAGAGGTATCCCTCGATTAAATGAGGCTATTGACAGACGAGCAGTGCCTCCCTGGATCGATATGAACCGACTGAATGCGGAACCCCGGAATCCGATTGTTGAGGCAGATAAAGTTGAAGATAACGTCCGCAATTACTCGGAATGGCAACTGTTTAGCGCTAGTCTACCCATTCTACTCCACTATGAGGACAGAAACTCGATGGCCCACAGTGTCGAGTCGCGTGTCCCCTTCTTAGATGTACGCGTAGTCGAATTTTTGATTGCTCTGCCAGATGATTATAAGATCGCTGATGGAATCACAAAGCGGGTATTGCGTCAAAGCATGAAGGGAATCTTACCCGATCGGATCTGCAATCGAATGGATAAAATGGGTTTTGTATCACCCGAAGCTCTATGGGTTTTAAGGTTGGCCAAAGACCGTTTTCGTTCTGCCCTGGAATGCACGGTTACTCTCTCAAATGGGATCATCACCGATACAGTTCTTGAACTGTTCGATGATATGGTCAATGAAAAACGTCCCTGGGACCCTGTAATAATCCGGCTGGTCATGTTTGGCGTATGGCTAAAGCAATTTCGTGTTCTTACGTAGCATTGCCTTGTATTACTGAATCTTTATGGTGAAAAGATGGGGCAGATGAGGAAAAAGTTTTCAGTTACAATCATGATGACATTGATATCTGTCATTATCATACTCGGTGCTGTCTGTATCTCCGACATTGGTCAATACATTCCCTTTAACTGTGAGTTAGTATTCTCAGTTCTATTAATTGGTGTTTTGGGAATCGAATTTATTTTCGACCCTTTGTTGCAGGACAACCGTCTCAACAAAATATATTACGTACTTGTATTCATCGCTGTAATCATTTTTTGCTGGATTCTCATACAGAAGATATTCTTCGCATTTAATTTATAAGCGATGATCGTTCTCAATGAGATCATCCCAATATTCTCGCGATCATGACGCTGCATGCCAGAGGAATTAGTTCCAGGAATGAATGCTCATATGATCGCATCGTGAAACGATCCTTCTTAAATACTTCGATTCAACTGAAGAACCGCTCTACTGCATTGTGCTCCTCGTAGAGTTCCGGATCGAACCAGATCGGTCTCCCGCGTTTCGGATGTTTCCGGGATCTCCGGTTGACCGGGATATTGGTCCCTCGTTTCCGGTCTTACTGGCGGATCTTCCGGGTATCGTAGGCTGCATTGGCGGAGATGACCGCAGGATGATCCTGCATCTCGGGAATCTCAAATGCCTCGAGAGGTGGCTCATAGAGCCGGGATCATGAACACTCGTTGGTGCAACCGTGCAAATCAAGCGGGATACCATTCCGATCGACCAGAGCACTCAGTTTTGTCCCTTTTATCTTTTTATAGCTGTCATAGCCAGTCGATTTCTCTTTTTTCGCCTGGATATCCCCGGTATCCGTCGCAAAATGCGAGAGATCGATTTTTTTGGATCTCGTACACGGAGCGGAGTAAGTCGAGGAAGATCGCCTGGTACACTCCCTTCTCACAGAGTTCAAGGTGATATCGATGTACCGTCGATTTGGTGCCGTAGTTCGCCGGAACATGGTGCCAGGTGCATCCCGTGGTCAGGACATACAGGATGCCGTTGAACACATGAAGAACATCTCTCATATTCTTCTGTTAGGAAAATCTTCGATTTACCGTGGCCCGCGTGGGTCACGCCGGGGTCGGCCGATGTGCGGCTTTGTCGGCGGGAGATTTTATCGGAAAATTCTCCAGAGATCATCATCGATTTCCCGAAATGCCACGGCCCAGGATTTATCTAAAAAGTCTTATATTTTTGGACAACTTCTGTAGACACTCCAGTCGCGAGTGTCGGGGAACGGCCGCCCCCGACGTTCTTTCTTCGGCGTCGAAGGCCGGCAGGGGCGACCGTTATCTTCACTGTTGTGGTCGGATGACCGGAGCGATTTAACACGGCAAATCAGGGGAAATATTAATATATACAGGGCGAGTTATTGCGACCAACGACTGTTCGAGAGTGCAAGAGTGGTGCTATGAATACGAATCTCGTGGAAAAATGCCAATTCGATTATCGTGATCAGGTTGATGCGACGATGATGACAACGTATGTCAATTACCCCTGGGAGAGAGTTGTTATGGCTTTACGAGTATTCCTTCTCTATCGCTCCCTCGGTCCGTTTATTGCAGCAAAAAGATTGAAAGAACACTACGGCGGCCCATGGGGTCCCCTAATAAATTATCTTGGAAGCGTTGGAGCAAATGTCCAGGTTTCTCCCGGCCGTTCTGATATGGAGGGGGGTCCGCTCAACCTTCAGCCTGGTGAGTGGGTGGAAGTACGTTCTATGGAAGAGATCTTAGCCACACTGGATGAGAGGGGGAAAAATCGGGGCATGGGCTTTATGCCGGAGATGATGCAGTTCTGTGGGGAAAAATTCAGAGTATATAAACATGTTAATACCATTGTCCTAGAAAGTACGGGGGAACAGCGAAAGATCATGAGTCCGACGGTCTTTCTGGAAGGTGTTGAATGTGATGGTTCATACCACGGCCGTTGTGATAGATCGTGTTACTGTTTCTGGAGAGAAGTTTGGTTAAAAAGGGTTCCCGGTGAAGATAAGTGATAGACACACGTTTACGGGACATAATGATAGAAGTGGGTAGAGAATTTGCGTTCTCAAACGAACTATCCTGTGAACGGCTTTTCACAGTTGATGATGGGGCATTCTAAAATCGCTGGTGCATATGCAGCAGTCTTTTTCCATCAGGCTGTTGATTGAATGTTTCTTTTTCCATCTGCTAAAAATACCCGTTCACGGGAGCAGGTTCGCCGACTTCCTGCTACAGATCGTCTTCCAGAGCCGGATGCCTCGATCACCATCTCTCTTAAGTTTTGCTGAGTAGCAATTATATACTATCACCAGCTGCTCTATCCACATATGCCGAGAGGATACGCTCTCTTGATTCCTTCGATAATCCTGGTTCTGCTCGCAGTATCATTCATAATCATGGCTTTCCCATCCACACTATTTTATAAAAGTCAGGTTCTTTCCGGGTTATCAGCTCCTATTTCAGACATGAGCGCCATAGATGGCATCGCAGAGCAAAATGAACTATGCAGGTACGATAATCTAAGTATCTGTCATGTTTACTCCATTCTGAACGGTTTCTATGCTATCTCCTTCACTGAAACATTTGGTGCCGAATCGAATCCCACTGGAAGCCCGATTGGCGGGGGTCCCGGGTATAGCGAGATCTATACCCAGAAAGACCCCCGGGTAACCGCCGTAGTCGCCACCAAGGATCAGCTGCTCTCCGCACTGGGCTCTGCCCGGGCGGGCGACGTGATCTTCGTCGAGAGCACGGCAAACATCGACCTGACCGGGCAGCATTACGGTGTGACCATCCCGGCAGGGGTGACCCTGGCGAGCGACCGCGGCAACGCCGGTTCCTCCGGCGCACGGATCTACCAAGCACGCACCACTGCTGATCCTGAAGACGGTTATCTTGTAGCAATCAAAGCTGGAGGTGCGAACGTGCGAATCACTGGTCTCAGAATCGAAGGTCCTGATATAACAAATGCAACAGTAATCGGCCCTAAGATTGGAATCCTCTCTGAATACTCCGGATTAGAGGTCGACAATTGTGAGATCTGGGGATGGAGCTGGTCAGGAATTCATCTGCATAATACCACATCAGTCAATGCGGGGTACTTCCACCACAACAACCTGTATCATATTCAGGACGGGGAATTGGGATATGCCATATCGTTTGGGGAAAATGCAAGTGGATTGATTGAGGCAAATATGTTTGATTATTGTAAGGAAGCGGTCGACACCTCGGGTTATCCAGAAAGTGGGTATGAAGCGCGTTATAATTGGGCCGGACCGAATTTCACGCATTGTGTCTTCCACAACCACAATATTGGATCATCCGGCGGGAAGTACATAAAAATACATCACAATACTATGGAGGTGACCTCCACATATGCTGTGGGCATCCGGGGAATCCCCTCTGAGGGCGCGTATATTCACCACAATGTCGCGATGCATAATATGAATGGGAATTCTCCGAATCTGGCGCCCTTTTTCCAGCAGTATTACTGCGGTAATATGCACGCAACACGGAACATAATTGGACCCGAATACTCTCTCTGGGAAAGCGGACCCGTAGATTTGTTACAGTGCTCTCTTTGAATTGAGATCTTTTCGGATTCTTTGTCAACTCCCTAAACTTTATACTGATAGAGATCTCTTGCGATAAAACCCCCGTTCAACGCTAAAATAGCCGAAAATTATCGGATGCAGTGCTGATTGCCCTCTATTTTATTGATACTATCGCTGAGATTGAACTCAGCGCTCTGACACGTCAATGCTTGAAACAAAGAATCCTGATGATCGAGGTGCTCAGGGCAGAAACGACCACCTGGAGCCGGCAACGAAATCAATCACAGAAAGGTTTCGACTGGCAGTTCTCACCGCCGAAAATGCGAGGGCGAGACCCAGATGACTCTACTCCATAATTTTTCGGCCGGATAATCACTCACTAGGAAACATGTACTAGTGGAGATTGTCGCCTCCATAGTTGGACTTTACTCCTCATTCCAGGTATCGTAGGAACAACCAGGTTTTTCTACGGATCGCTGCCATGCTTTCAAAGCCTCTACGAGCCTTTTCAAAGGCAACTTTTTTCTTCAAACCCCTCATTTAATAATATCTGTATATATAGATATGGTTAGAAAAAAAGTTCTTTTTACATTATTATATTGAAAACGATCCAATATATTGGTTAAATACTGTAAAATGGACCATATTAAATGATATGGAATTAGGCAAGTATTTATTTGATAAAGATCCAAAAATATGCTGATGAGAGGAAAGATCGCAGCAGTATCAGGTGATTCTTTTCTTCATCGACGTCGGATGGTGTCCAGACCTCAAAGAACCCAAGACTTAGGGACGAGATCTGATATCTCCCGTGGCATCGATGTTAGAAGGCTCACCGCTATTGTATCGGCATTTGTTATCATCTGCTCGTTAGGCACCATGGTTGTATCCGCAACGGAGACATTCGGTGCCGAATCGAATCCCACCGGAAATCCGATTGGCGGCGGTCCCGGGTATAGCGAGATCTATACCCAGAAAGACCCCCGGGTAACCGCCGTAGTCGCCACCAAGGATCAGCTGCTCTCCGCACTGGGCTCTGCCCGGGCGGGCGACGTGATCTTCGTCGAGAGCACGGCAAACATCGACCTGACCGGGCAGCATTACGGTGTGACCATCCCGGCAGGGGTGACCCTGGCGAGCGACCGTGGCAACGCCGGTTCCTCCGGTGCACGGATCTACCAGAACCGTGGGTCGAATGACCCCAGCTCCGGATGGCTCTGCGCACTCAAAGCGGGTGGAGCGGATGTCAGGATTACAGGCCTTCGGCTTGAAGGTCCTGATAAAACCACAAATCAGGTATCTGGACCGAAAATTGGCATCATCTCTGAATACCCCGGATTAGAGGTCGACAATTGTGAGATCTGGGGATGGAGCTGGTCCGGTGGCTTTATAAAATCAGCATCGAATGCGTTCTTCCACCACAACTACATTCACCATGGCATGACCTACGCGTATGGATATGGCGTAACTGTTTGGGGTGGCTCAACCGCACTCGTTGAGGCGAACCTGTTTGACTACCTGGAGCACTGCGTTGCAGGAGCTGGAAATCAGGGTGATGCGTATGAGGCACGCTATAACCGTGTGCTCGAAAACAATGTTGGGAGCAGTACCGGCACCGCGTTCGATATGCACGGAGGGTATACAAACTCCGCCGGTGTACGAATTGCTGGAGATCAGGTTCTCGTCCACCATAATACGGTGTTGATACCGAACAACTTCGCGGCCCAACTCCAGGGCGCTCCCTTAAATGGCGGATATTACACCCACAATTGGGTTATGCACAACTCTATGGGTAATAGTCCTGACTACGAACCGTTCCTCCAGATGAACTCCTATGGCAACATGTTCGTAACCAAGAATCTCATAGGGCCCGAGCAAACCCTGTGGGAAAAGGGTCCGATCATGCAACTTGCAAAGTCGGGCATTAATCCAAGTCCGCTCCACTCACCTGTCCTGTATGCCATACGGGATAAGAGTGTTGCCGAAGGGCAACCTCTCACGTTTGCTGTTGACGGCGTCGATCCTGATGGCAACACGTTGACGTTCAGCGCCAAGGGTGTTCCTGCCGGTGCTACGTTTAACCCAAGTGCCAGAACCTTCTCCTGGCAGCCTTCGAATACGCAGGCAGGGAAGTATCAGGTCACGTTTACCGTTTCGGACGGATCAAATAGTGACAGTGAGACCATCACGATTACCGTGGTCGACGCAGCAACCGCACCCACCCCCACCCCAACGGTAACTCCCACCCCTACGCCAACCAAGACTCCCACACCCACCCCAACTGTAACTCCCACCCCTACGCCAACCAGGACTCCCACACCCACGCCCACACCTGTTGTCGGCACTCCCGACCTGGTGGCAACAGACATCTCCTGGTCTC
>ENA-UOOK01006893-UOOK01006893.1-fermentation-metagenome-genome-assembly--contig:-NODE-6893-length-10607-cov-53.179966_pt1 | contig 10607 bp, 7 predicted proteins | sample MGYA00245777_ERZ724023 | MGnify/ENA primary metagenome ERZ724023 (study PRJEB28704, sample SAMN03018312) | fermentation metagenome | biome: anthropogenic terrestrial biome; feature: soil; material... | reverse complement strand
ATTAACAGGTTTTACTGCCTTCATTAAGTTTGTCCAAAACCTTCCACTCAGCATTATAGTTAATTTATACTATAAGTGATATTTTATATAATAATGCGATATATATTATATATATTAAATATTTATTATATATATGCATCTTTAATTCACAATTTAAAATCATTAGTGAACAAATTACAGCGGAAAACGGTAGGAAAGGCCTTGATTGTTCCTCTGCACGATAATCAAAGCTTAGGATGGCAAAGCGGTCAGGACCGTCCCCTATAGTTTGTCTGGCATTTTAATCCTTAGAACATCTTTGCAAACGGGAAAAGTGAATGAAATATATTTTTTTATTTTAGTATCATTTTTGTAATATATCTGTATTTATGTTCAAAATTATATTATTATTAATGTATAAATACCTTTAAGGAGGGTTAATAAATATGAAGATTGCAAAATATATAAGCAGCTTGGCAAAGTCTATATATAAAAGCATAAAACGCTTTCCTGTAACTATTGCTTTTTCCACTGCTTTTGTTGTTATGATGATTATTACTTCAGAAATTCGCTCTTCATCTGCGCACAGCCTCATGGAAAACCTAAATAGAGTAAGCATGATATTAGCTCTTGGGGTTCCACTGTCCCTCTGTATTAAACTTTACTTTGAAAAAAAGAATAATTATAAGTTACCCCATATTATATCTGCATTTATTGGAGAAGGTTTAATTCTCATACTTTATTACTTTTTCCTTTTAAGGGATTTAAAAATGGTTTCAACCACAAGATATGCAGGTGTAACCCTTGCCCTTTATATAGCCTTTCTTTTTATACCTTATTTTAAGGATAAAGAAAACTTTGAACTTTATGTAATAAAAGTTTTTGGAAGGTTTTTTATTACAATAATATATTCTGCTGTACTTTATGGAGGTCTTGCTGCAATTTTAGCTACCATAGATAAACTTCTTGGAGTGAAAATTTCTTCAAATTCTTATTATTATACCTTCCTTATAGTAGCAGGAATATTTGCCCCCACCTATTTTCTTGGAGGGCTTCCTACAATTAAAAACAGCTTTACTAAAGAAAATTATCCTAATATATTCAGAGTCTTAGTTTTTTATATAGTAATGCCTTTAATATCTATATACACTCTTATACTTTATATTTATTTTGCAAAGATAATTATACTAAAGCAATGGCCTGTAGGCCTTGTTTCTCACCTTGTACTTTGGTATGCAGTAATAAGTGCATCGGTACTTTTCTTTATATCTCCGATATATAAAGAAAATTCTTTTGCTAAAAAGTTTATGAAGTTTTTCCCTAAATTAATACTGCCCCTTATAATGCTCATGTTTTTCTCCATAGGAATAAGAGTGAATGCCTATGGAATAACTGAAAATAGATACTATGTTATAGTTTTAAGCCTTTGGGTTTTTGGTGTAATGATATATTTTTCATTTGCTAAAAAGTTTAAAAATATATTCTTACCTATAACACTCTCGGCTATAATGATTATTTCTGTGCTTGGGGGTCCCCTTTCAAGTTATTCAATATCAAAATCCAGCCAAAACAAGAGACTTGAAAAAATGCTTTTAAGCAACAATATGCTTCAAGATAAAAAAATTGTAAAAGCTTCTTCTATATCAGAAAAAGATAAAAATGAAATAAGCAGCATAATTAGCTATTTTAATTCCAACCACAGTTTAAAAGATGTTAAATACCTTCCTAAGGATTTTAAAATGGATGACATGGAAAAAACTTTTGGCTTCCAATACAGTCCTAATTTTTCACCGCAAAATTGTTTCTACTTTAATATAATGCAAACGGGAGAACCTATTGAAATAAGCGGTTATAATTATATGTTTGATTCAAGATATCGATATGATGAAAAAGAATCCAATTTACCATTTAGCATAAGCTATGACTACAACTCAAACATTTTAAAAATATACCAAAATAAAGATGTACTATATACAAAGGACATGAATGAATTTAGCAAAAAATTAATTGATAAATATGGTCTAAGGGGTAAGGGTGAAGGTATAAATCCTAATGAGATGTGCTTTGAAGATGAAAATTCAAAGGTAAAGGTGAAAATCCAAATCATCAATATATCAGGAACTAAAGATCCTTCAACACGAAATATAAAAACAAACGGAATTGATTTTTATATCCTTATAAAAGTTAAATAAAAACAAACAATTAAAAGGTGCACCCATAAAAGGCTCTGCACCTTTTATAATGTTCACTTATTAAATTACATAATCCATATATAAATGATAAAATATTATTAGTGGCAGCTATACAAAGCTCAAAAGAAAAGGGGATAAATAATGAAACTTCGAACTAAAATTATATTATGGAATATAGCAATTATACTTGTAGTAATAGGAAGCATCAGTGCTCTTTCTTATAAGCAAATGAAAGTTATGTTAAAAAATCAAATAGGAGATGATCTTTTAAACATGGCTAATACTGTGGCTATGATGAAAGAGGTTCAAAACAATATAGGAGAACCTGATGGCAGTGACAAAATTCAAAATACTATTGAAAGAATAAGGCTTAAAACAGGAGTTCAGTTCATAGTTGTGATAGATATGAATGGAATAAGGTATTCGCACCCTGTAATTGATAACATAGGCAAAGAATTTGAAGGCGGAGATGAAGACAGAGTACTTAAATATGCTGAATCCTATGTTTCAGAAAGTACAGGAACCCTTGGTGAATCAATAAGAGCCTTTGCCCCTGTTTATAAAGATGGAACACAAGTTGGCGCAGTTTGCGTCGGTGTACTTGCAGGAAAAGCTAATAGTGATGTTGCATCTAAAATATATAATTTCATTCCTTTTTTATTTGTTGGCTTACTTTTAGGAATAATTGGCGGTTTAATTTTATCCTACAGCATAAAGAAGACTATTTTTGGCTTGGAACCTGAAGAAATCGCATGGCTGCTAAAAGAAAAAGAAACTATTTTTCAAAGCATTAAGGAAGGAATCCTTGCTTTAAATAAGGACGGCACAATCAAGATGTTTAACAGAGCAGCAGGAAATATTTTAAAATTAACGCAGCAGGATATTGGAAGACCAATAACTGATTTTAATTATGGAAAGAAAATTGTTGAATTCTCAAAGTCAGCAGAAATACTAAACAATATGGAAATAAAAGTAAACAATGATATGACAGTTATGTGTAAATATAATTCTTTAAAAGATGAAAAAAATAATATTATTGGTTCTGTTATTAGCCTTGAAAATTTAACAGAAATAAAAAAAATGGCTGAAGAGCTAACAGGTATAAAAAAAATGACTTGGTCCCTAAGAGCGCAAAATCATGAGTTTATGAATAAACTCCACGTCATATCAGGGTTAATTCAGTTAGGTGAATATGATGAAGCATTAAAATATATATCAAATACTGCTAAAAAAAGAAAGAATATAAGCAATATAATAAATGAGAAAATCAAAAATGTTTCTCTTGCAGCCCTTTTGCTTTCACTTTACAACAAAGCTGAAGAAGCAAGAATTAATTTTATTATTGATAAGGATACAAGTTTAACTAAAATACCCAATTCTCTGCCTCCTGATGCACTAGGATCTATCATTGGCAATATAGTTGAGAACTCAATGGATGCTGTAGAAAACAATGGCACTGGTGAAATAAAGCTTAAAATTTGGGAGGAAAATAAATATCTTAAAATAAAAATAAGCGATAATGGATGTGGTATTCCCGAAAATTTAAGAGATAATATATATAATGTTGGTGTTACTTCAAAATCAGGGCAAAGAGGCTGTGGAATGTATATTGTTAAACAAATTATCGATGAAGCAGATGGAAGTATAGATTTTCATGTCAATAACGGAACTGCATGGAATATAAGCATACCCATAGAAAGGAATGATATAAATGATTGAAGTTATGATAGTTGAAGATGACCCTATGGTTGCTCATATAAACAGCAAATTTCTTGAAAAAATTGACGGATTTCATTTATGCAACATATCCAATAATTTAAGTGAGGCTAAAGATTTTGTTAGTAAAATGACTCCTGACTTAATACTTCTTGATATATTTCTTCCAAGGGAAAATGGCATAAGCTTTTTAAAATGGATTAGAAAAGAAGATATTAACTCAGATGTTATACTTATAACTGCTGATAAAAATATGGATTCAGTTAAAGAAGCTTTTAGATATGGAGCTGTTGACTATCTTATAAAACCCTTTGATTTTGAAAGATTCAAAGATGCTTTGCTGCAATTTGAAGAAAGACATAAAAGCTTTAATAAATATGATATTGTTGAACAAAATATACTCGACAAATGTATTCTTACTTCGTCAAATGAAAACTATAATGATATAGATTTAGAAAAGGGATTAAATCCATATACCTACGATAAAATTTGGAAGGCTGTTGAAACTTTTAAAAATCCCTTTACAGCAGAAGAGATTGCAGATAAAACAGGTATGGCCAGAGTTACAGTAAGAAGGTACCTCGAATATATGCAAAGAGAAGATAGGTTAAGAGTTGCCCTTGAATACGGTAAAGTGGGAAGACCAAGCCATAAGTATATTGTTAATTAAGTATCACATTTTGGTCTAATGGCTAGCATATGTAATACCCCGCTTAAAGTGGAGTATTACATATGCTGCGCCCCTAGATAAGTGATTCTTAAAACTATCATATAAAAAATGATATTATTTTTTATATGATAGTTTATTTTTATACCAAAATGAACAAAATAAACAATATGTACAGATTATTGAAGATATAGCCCTGAATTTTTATAATTAATGCTGTATTGAATATGAAAATGGAGGGGATTAGAAAGTGAAAAAATTAACAGCAATATTTGTTGCTTTGGCCTTACTTATGCCAGCATTAGCAGGTTGCGGCTCAGCAAGTGCAAATAAAGCAGATGTGGTAATAATAGGTGCTGGTGGTGCTGGTCTTTCAGCAGCAGTACAAGCCCATCAAGATGGTGCAAAAAAAATTGTAATACTTGAGAAGATGCCAATGATTGGTGGAAACTCTCTAAGAGCAACTGGCGGCTTAAACGCATGTGGAACTGATGCTCAAAAAGCTAAGAATATCAACGATAGTGTTGATCTTTATGTTAAGGATACAATGGAGGGTGGACATAATATAAACAACCCTGAACTTGTTAAAACCCTGGCTGAAAACTCAGCAGATGCAGTAAAATGGTTAACTTCTCTTGGCGCTGATTTAAGCGATGTAGGAAGAGGCGGCGGTGCAAGTGTTCCAAGGCTTCACAGACCAAAGGGCGGTGCCCCGGTAGGTCCTATGATTGTTGACGTTTTAAAGAAAGAAGTAGAAAAAGATAACATTGAAGTTAGACTCAATAACAAAGCTACTGAAATTTTAAAGGACAAAGATGGAAAAGTTACAGGAGTTAAAGCTGTAGATAAAGAAGGAAAAGAATATACATTAAATGCAAAAGCAGTAGTACTTGCTACCGGTGGATTTGGTGCAAATGAAGAAATGGTAGTAAAATACCAGCCAAGCCTTAAAGGTTTTGCCACAACAAATCAGCCTGGTGCTACAGGTGATGGAATTGTAATGGCAGAAAAATTAGGTGCTGATTTTGTTGATATGAAAGAAATACAAACTCATCCAACTGTTGTCCCTGAAAAAGGAATTCTTATAACTGAGGCAATGAGAGGAAATGGAGCCATAATGGTAAACCATGAAGGCAAGAGATTTATAAATGAGCTTGGAACAAGGGACGTTCTATCAAAAGCAGTATTAAGCCAAAATGGAAAAACAGCATACCTAATATTCAATGATGACGTAAGAAAGAGCCTTAAGGCATGTGAAGAATACTTTACACAAGGTCTTGTAAAAGAAGGCGCAACTATTGAAGAATTAGCTAAAAATATAAATGTTGATCCAGCTACATTAAAGGCAACTTTAGATACTTATAATGGATATGTTGCTGATAAAAAGGATAAAGAATTTAATAAACCAGTGGAAGTTTCACTATCAAATGGGAAATACTATGCAATTGAAATTACTCCTGCAATACATCACACTATGGGTGGAGTTAAAATAAATACTAAAGCAGAAGTAATAGGAAAAGATGGACAGCCTATTAAAGGACTTTTCGCTGCAGGAGAGGTTACAGGAGGAGTACATGGAGGAAATAGACTTGGTGGAAACGCTGTAGCAGATATAGTTATCTTTGGAAGAATAGCAGGAAACAGTGCAGCAGAATTTATTAAATCTAAATAATCTGGAGGAATTTTATTATGAAGAAGATATTATCAGTATTAGTAGCAGCAATGCTTATGATGAGCCTTGCATCATGCGGCTCTAAAGCAGGTGCATATAAAGATGGAAATTATGAAGGTGTAGGCAAAGGAAACGGCGGGGATATAAAGGTTTCTGTTGAAGTAAAAGATGGAAAAATAAAGGATGTTAAAATTGTTGATCAAAAGGAAACAGCAGCTCTTTTTGAAAGTGCAAGAGATTCAATAATCCCTGAAGTTGTTAAAAAGCAAGGAACTGATGGAGTTAATACTGTATCAGGAGCAACAAACTCAAGCAAGGGAATAATTGAAGCAGTAAATAATGCTTTAAGTCAGGCAAAATAAATATATAAATTACCCCTTTTATATATATTAATAAATTTTAGCAATAAAAAAAATGGCATAGTCTAAAAAGGCTATGCTCATTTTTTTATTTTCATATTTAAAACTGCTATCACTTGCATATTTAATAGTTTTTTATTATTTAAAAATTTCTTTAATAAAAAACACTGTTTTTTCAAATATTAATAGTAAAATAAATATTTGAAATATTGGAGGTGCTTTTTTTGAAAAAGAAAAAATTTTTTGTATTAATTTTATCTTTATTTATTATTTTTGCAGCTTCCTGTACTCAGCAGCAAAAACCTGTAGGAGGCGTAGAATCTTCTGTTACAAGAACAGGAAATATTGAAAGAGTGAAGGTGACTGCAGATAAAGCCAGTGTAAGAACTGGATGCTCTAATGATACTCCTGCTCTTCAGACATCAGACAAAGACAGTACCTATGATGTATTAGGTCAAGTTTCAGATTGGTATGGAGTAAAGCTTCCTAACAATCAAATTGGTTTTGTTCAAAATAATCAATGTAAACCTGTGGTAGTTGAAGATAAAAAGCCTAATGTAAATCCTCAAACTTCAGGGTCAGCACCGCAGCAAGGCAGTACAGCACCTACAGCACCAAAAACTCCAAGTGCCCAAACCAATTCAAGTACATTAACTGCTGAAGAACAGCAAATGGTGAAATTGGTAAATGATGCTCGTGCTCAAAATGGTGTACCGCCGCTGCAGGTAGATATGCAGTTAACTAACGTTGCAAGAATAAAAGCACAGGACATGATAGACAATAATTATTTTAGTCATAATTCTCCTAAATATGGTAGTCCTTTTGATATGATGAGGGATTTTGGAATAAAGTATGTTCAGGCTGGGGAAAATATTGCAGGCAACCAAAATGTTCAGGATGCTCATAATGCCTTAATGAATTCCCCAGGTCATAGGCAAAATATACTAAATCCTGATTATACTCATATAGGAATAGGAATTAAAAAAGGCGGACCTTATGGAAATATGTTTTCTCAAATGTTTGTTAGTAAACCTAAATAAAAGCAGGAATTAATTTAAAGTATATATTAAAACAGCATGAAACATCTTGCAATGTCTCATGCTGTTTATTTAATATTTCCACCATAATATTCTTTACATAATTCATATCAATTTTCACAAGCAATCACTTCTTTGCAATATTTCGGCAAAATATTATAAATTCCTCTAAATGCCCCCTGCCAGCTTTTATCATAATTAAAATTGCATAGTACAATAACCTATTTTTTATCATATACTAAAATTGACTCTTAAAGATGCATTAAAATATTTAAAAAAGTCAAGCATGCAAAAAGGTAGCAAATCCAGAGCTTTATGGTAAATGGCTGCACCTCTCCAAATAATAAAAAGACAGGTGTTTTATATGTTAACTAAGGGGGATTTTCATATTCATTCTACTGCATCCGATGGGGAACTTAGCCCGGCAGAGATAATCGCAGCAGCAAAAGCAGAGGGTATCGACACCATAGCAATTACTGATCACAATACCGTAAATGGAATAAATGAAGCCGCAGAAGCTGGCAAAAAATATGGTATATCGGTAATCCCAGCAATTGAGCTATCAACAAGATATAAGAATGAAAAAGTTCATATATTAGGTTATTTTAGGGGAACTCTTTATAAAGATAGCACTTTTCAGGAAATACTTAAACTTATAAAAGCCCGCAAAATCAAACAAGTTAGAAGTATATTAAGAAGTTTTATAACTACAGAAGCTTCAGGAAATAGTCTTTCTGCTCTTGAAGGAATAAAGTTTCTAAAAACATTTGGAGCATCTGTAGTGTTAGCACATCCTGCACGTATAAACCAAAAATATCTCCCGGAAATTTTAAATTTGCCCTTTGATGGAATTGAAGCAAAATATAGCTCTAATAGCTGCTATGATACATTTTATTTTATTAATATGGCATTATCAAACTTTTCCTATTATACCGGCGGCTCAGACTTTCACACAAATAGGAAAGAAGGCAATACACATTCTTCTATTGGTCAACCCTATCTTAATGAAACAGAAATCAAAATGTTTTTAAAAAGGTCAGGAGCACTTCTTTTGTGAAGTGCCAGGCATGTGGCAAGTGGCAAGTTAAATGTGGTATGCCTCAATTGTGTAGACAATTTAAATAGTCAACTATCTGCACAATTGAGGCATACCATAATAAATAGTGTTACATAATATTATTTACCTATTACTTTTGCTTGTTCTCTTTGTAGTGCTAAATTTGATAAAGTCATATAGAAATCCTGTTCTTCTTTTGTTTTTGCATTTTAAAATAAAGTCTTTAATTGACTATATGAATAATTTAAAAACATATCATACAAACTATTTTCTTTATTTTCCATATAAGATACCTCCTAAAGAACAACCACTCCACATCACCACCATTATATGTGGCGAAATAAAAGAGTTCTTATATGTCCCTTATATTTACCTATGCGCTCTCTTTTCCATTGTAATATTTTGCTTGAGCATTCCATAATTCATAGTATTTTCCGTTTTCATCTTTTAGTAATTCATCATGAGTGCCTTTTTGAATTATCTGTCCCTCATTAAACACTGCTATTTCATCACAAAATCTGCAGGATGAAAGTCTGTGGGATATATAAAAAGCAGTTTTCGTACCTACTATTTCATTAAACTTTGAATAGATATCAAACTCCGATATAGGATCTAATGCTGCTGTTGGTTCATCTAATATTATAATAGGTGAATCTCTATATAGTGACCTTGCCAGGGCTATCTTTTGAGCCTCCCCTCCTGATATTTCCACACCATTTTCATCAAAATCCTTATATAAAGGTGTCTTAATGCCCTCTGGCATTTTATCCAATCTTTCTTTTAGCCCAACCTTCTCCAAAGCATCCTTCACAGCGTTTTCATCATAATCAACAGATGCAGCTACATTTTGCCCAATTGAAAAGGAGAAAAGCTTAAAATCCTGAAATACAATTGAAAATAATCTCGTATATTCTTCATAATCATATTTTTTAATATTTATTCCATTTAAAAGTATTTCCCCCTCATTAGGATCATATAGTCTGCAGAGAAGTTTAATAAACGTAGTCTTTCCAGAGCCATTCATGCCTACTATTGCCAAACGCTCACCAATATTTAATTTTATTGAAACATTTTTTAATGCATAAATATCTGTCCCTGGATATTTAAAAGAAACATTCCTAAACTCTATCTCATATTCATCATCATCTCGTTTTTCAACTGGCAGAGTTCCCTTATACTTTCCCCCTTTAATATTTAAGAAATCAATATATAATTGTAAATATTGGTTATTATTTATAATACTATTAATAGAAGATAATACTTCCCTGCTTCCAGCCATAAACTGGTTTATACTTCCTGCATATTTAACTATATCGCCTATGGTTATAGCACCTGCTAAAGCCTTTAATCCAACAAAAACATAAACCATTCCGCCTAAAAATGATGTTATAAACGCTTCAAATCCAAAATATTTTGCATTCATATTACCAACATTAGTAAATACCTTTTTTGAATTCTTATAGGTATTATCAATTTCATTATTGTATATCCTCTTTTGGTTGTATAATCTTATTCCTTTACCTGAATTATAATCATATATTTGATTTGCATAAAAGATGAAGATTCTATTTATATCCATAACCTTACTAAAACATTTAAAGTCCTTCTTCTGTCCTGTTGTTCTCAATTTTAAGCTCAATATTGTTCCAACTAAAATTAAAGCTATAAAAATATAAGGAAACATAGCAGAGTTTATGAAGGATACATGCCCGCTTGATAATGTATCTACCTTAAATAAATCTATAACTAATACAATAGATGTAATAACTGTAACTAACCCCTTTATCAAATACCATGTATATGCTATAAGAGCACGAATACCTCCCCCATTCATATTATTTGCTTCCCATATCTTTGTTCGAAGGTTGTGTATTTCGGGGTTTTCAACATATTCATAGTCCATATTTATTATTTTTTCATTTAACTTC
>ENA-UOOK01006892-UOOK01006892.1-fermentation-metagenome-genome-assembly--contig:-NODE-6892-length-10610-cov-3.445855_pt1 | contig 10610 bp, 13 predicted proteins | sample MGYA00245777_ERZ724023 | MGnify/ENA primary metagenome ERZ724023 (study PRJEB28704, sample SAMN03018312) | fermentation metagenome | biome: anthropogenic terrestrial biome; feature: soil; material... | reverse complement strand
TTCATCAATGACTTCCGCAACCAACCGATGAATAACGCCGTGAGTGCAACCGGGGCAATAGTGAAACACTCGATCCTGTAACGCTTCCGGTCTCCCAAAAACCTTTTCCATTTAGGCCACCCCCTGACTGTTAAAAAATTTCATAATTGCTTCGTATACATCATTTACGGACGGGATCGTCCCATTGATTTTGCCAAAGCAATCAACTTGAGCCTGGCCGTTAACAGCCAGTCTAACGTCTTCGACCATTTGGCCGGCGCTCATTTCGACGGTTAGAAAACCCTTACCGCTCTTAGCCAATTCACTAATGGGGCTCGATGGGAAGGGCCATAAGGTTATCGGCCGGAACAATCCTACCTTTTTACCCTGGGCTTTGGCTTTGGCAATCGCTGATTTCGCTACCCGCGCGGAAGTACCGTACGCTACGATGATTAAGTCGGCGTCTTCAGTTCCTTCCTCTTCGAAGCGGACTTCGTTAGCGGCGATTTCTTGATATTTCTTTTGAAGTCCGACATTAATCTTTTCTAATTCTTCCCCAACCAGTCCTAAACTGTTAATGATGCTTTGGGGTTTACCATTGATCATTCCAGTAGTAGCCCACGGCTTGGCGGGGATCTGCAAATCTTTCACTTCCGAAAGAGTAACCGGTTCCATCATCTGCCCCAAGAGGCCGTCGGCTAAAATCATAGCCGGGTTGCGATATTTATCAGCCGTTACAAAAGCTTGATACATTAAATCGATAATTTCCTGGACCGAAGCGGGCGCAAATACGACCAACCGATAGTCGCCATGTCCGCCACCTTTGGTGGCTTGGAAGTAATCCGCTTGTGACGGGGTAAGTCCTCCTAGTCCAGGTCCTCCCCGAGATACGTTCACAATGACACATGGTAATTCAGCACCGGCGGCATAAGAGATACCTTCCATTTTCAAACTCACCCCCGGACTGGACGATGAGGTCATCGCCCGGGCGCCGGCTCCGGCGGCTCCATAGATCATATTAATTGCGCTGACTTCACTTTCGGCTTGAATAAAAGTCCCACCAACCTCCGGCATTCTACGGGACATATATTCCGGGACCTCATTTTGAGGTGTTATGGGATACCCGGCAAAGAAACGGCAGCCAGCCCGGATTGCCCCCTCGGCAATAGCTTCGTTACCTTTCATCATTACGCGTTCTGCCATTTATACAATCCTCCTTTAAAGTACAGTTGAATGTTTCAATTTCCAATCCAAACTAGTTCCCTGTTCCCAGTTTCCAGATATATAAACAGCTAAATAAAACTGTAAACTGTGACTGTTAACTGTTACTTATTTATAAACCTCAATCACCACATCCGGGCAGATCCGGGCGCAAAAAGCGCAACCGATGCACTTATCTTGTTCTGTAACTTCGGCGGGCCGGTATCCTTTAGAGTTGAAACGATCGGCCATATGAATAATTTTTTTAGGGCAAACACTAACGCATAACTCACAACCTTTACAGCGTTCCTCATTGAATTTAACTTGGGCCATCCCCCTGTCCTCCTCCATGTTTTTAAATAATGTTACAATAATTAAATAATCGTTCTAAGAATTAAATGCGAAAAACTTAATATTTCGCAAGAAAAAGGTTGAGCTATATAATATAGCTTTCAATCAGCGAAATCTGTGTAATCTGTGTATAAATTTATTATTACCTGATAATAATTATAAACTGCAACACCAACGATTGCAATCACCAGATCTGATCAATTTTGATGCTATGACAATTATATCATTATACCTTGGATGTTCAGGAAGTATCGCTTTAAATTTATGTAAAAAATAACCCAATAAAATTCACTCCAATACCCGCCAAGGTGGAACCATAGTTAGATGAAGGGGAAACACCTGGAAGTCCTCGAGGAAATCGGCGTTCTCCGCCATAAAATCCTCCGCTACCGCTTGATAAACTATTGGTAAACCCATCCGGTTCCCGATTTCCCGAATCAGCGGCAAACCCTCTCGCCAGATCTCCAGGGTCGTCTCCCGGCCTAAATTGATATTGGCTACCAGACCGGTAGCGCCAATCCGGGCCGCAGTTTGGAGTCCTTCAATTAACTTGACGACCTGAGCGACACTTTTGGTATCCGGCCGGAAAGGGTTGACCACGATCCAGAAATCATACGGCTCAGCCGTGAAGTATTGGTTGAACCGTCCCAAAGCCCTGGCGCCGACCGGATCGCCTCCTACATCTATGACAACCCGATAGGAATGGTCTTGCAACAAACTATAAATCCGGGGCGAAAGGGCCGGAATATCCACGTTTTCCCTGGCCAGTTCACTGCTGACCACTGTTATTCCTTCCTGTTCCATCTGTTCCGTCAAATCTCGGGAGCGAAAGTAGGGGTTGACAATATCCAAATCGATTAGACCGATTGGCCCTTGTTCCTTAGTCTTCAAGTATTTTGCGTAGTTGACGGCGAATTCAGTCTTGCCGCTGCCGTAAGCGCCTCCAATGATCGTAATGCGCATGAGATATCTCCTTTTTGAAACATAAATAAATGTTGAAGAAGGATTATTTCGATTTTATTCGTACATTATCCTTTGTTTTAGCTTTTGGTTTTGTACGGATATTATTCTAAAATAGGAGCCGGTTCATTAACCGGCTCCCAACTGCCATACTAGTTTATTTCACTTGATTAAAAATCTTTCGCTACTTCTTCCGCTCTCTTCTTAGCTTGTTCAACAAGGGCTTTAACATCCGCCCCTTGAATATCGAGGCCTTCCGCAGCGATAGTCCGGAAATCGGTAATCCCCAGGAAACCAAGGACCGTTCTTAGGTAGCGGTCGGCCATTTCATATTGGGCGTAAGGTTCTTCCGTGTAAACTCCGCCCCGTGAGGTAATATGCACGGCTTTCTTTCCGGCGCATAGTCCTTCCGGACCGGCCTCGGTATACCTGAAATTGATTCCGACGATCATCACATAGTCCAGGTACGCCTTTAAAATTGAGGGAACTCCCAGGTTCCATAAGGGAGCGGCAATAACGATCTTTTCCGCCTGATTGAATTGGTGGGCGTATTTTAGGAAAGGATGAGCGGATGTTTTAGGGGCATGGGTCAATCCCACTTCCTCGCCGGTAAGAGGTTTTACATTCTCCCGGTATAGGTCCAAGGTGACTATGTTGTCTTCGGAATGGAGCGTCCGGTAAGTTTGGATAAAATGTTCGGAGATTTGAAAAGTCCTAGACTCCTGATCGTTTTTAGGATTTGCTTTGATATAAAGAACCATTGCCATAACCGCCACCATCCTCTTTATTTTTCAGATAATGAATTTCGCCTCTATTATATGCCAAAAATCTGATGAAAACATTCTAAAATGCGTTGATTTATAATTTATAATTCATAACCTAATCGATATGCGGTTGCTAAATGTTTCGGCCAATTTTTGGAGCGTAGTTCCATATCCATTTTGGTAGTCCCGTCAAGTACTACCATTTTACTTTCATCGGCTCTATCGAAGATTCTGTCCCCCAGCATCACCGTTTTCATGCTCGCCAGATGCCCGTATTCTTCCAGCTTTTCAAGGGGATGTCCTGAAATGCAGATCACCAGCGCTTTGGAGAGCCGCTTCATACTCCGTTCACCATAAGCAAATCCATAGGTCCATACCCGATCAAACCACCCGACCAGTTTCGCCGGAGCCTCGGTCCAAAAGACCGGATAGATAAAGACGAGTGCATCGGAACGGTTGATTTTATTTTGCTCTTCCATAACATCGGCTGCGACCGGCAAATCGGAACGGTAGTTTGCTTCCCGCAAATACTCGGCCTCACTCATTTCGGCATTGAATTTCATCTTATATAAATCTGAAATTTCATAAGTATGTCCGGCGTTTTCCAACCCCCTGATGAATTCGTCCCGCGCCGCTCTAGTGAAAGAATCCTCACTGGGATGGGCATAAACTATGAATACATGCATCCGGTTTCTCCTTAACAACTATTTCTAGGTCAGATCAAATCCAATTACTTTACTACTATCACTCAGTCATTGCGGTGATCAGTGAATTCATCTCGCTTTGTTGCCTTCCGAGAATAAAAAATACTTACTACCATTTTATTACCTCAACGATATCTCTTTTGTTTCAATTAATAACCAGTCAGTCGGTTTCTTCTTAATAAATTCCTGATCAACATAGTCTAATATTCTGTTCTGTCCGGGAAAAGACATCATTTGCCGAGCTTCTTCATTTGTAACCCACTTATAATCCGTATGTTCTTCATTTAACCTGACTGCTTGATCATCGAGAATATAAGCTATAAAGACCGGAGCAATCCAGATTGAATCTTTCCGGATTTCATAAAATTGCTCACAAATACTTCCGGAATATAATTTTGAAGGCACTAAATTTGTTTCTTCTTTAATCTCCCTTAAGGCTGCTTCCCAAGCTTTTTCGCCTGCTTCAATGCTTCCTGCCACATAACACCAGGTTCCCCTCAACGATTTAGCCCGTTGCATTAACAGAACTTTGAAAGTATTATCAAATTTTTTAAGTATTATGGCGGCCACGCCATAACAATTAACCGGGATCGAATTCATTTGTTTTCTCCTCGTGACATATCCAAGGATAAGGTCACATTTTTTCCTTTATTAAATAAAATGATTTAAAGTTTTAACTGACTATCTCTGATATGTTTCTCTTTGTAAGGAAATTCTCTTTCAAAAACTTCAAGCTCTGCGTCACTAATCTCGAAAACTTTATCCTCGTAATATTTACCCGTTATTCCTTTAAGAGCTCCGTAAAATAATTCTAATGCCATAAACGCATCAAAATTTTCACCAGAGGAAGTCCTAATCTCGTATTGTTCAGCGTTTGTAAAGCCAAATCTCCGATAATACTGGGGATTGCCGTAAATAACGATCCCTTTAAACCCAAGTTCCCTAGCCTTTTCAATTGAATAATTCATTAACAAAGAACCGACGCCTTTGCCTTGCCAAGAAGGCAATACGCTTAGCGGCCCCATGCACAAAACCTCAAACTCTTCATTTTCATCATTGACAACCTTTGCCCGAGAGTAAATTATACTACCGATAATCCTTTCATCATCGCAGGCAAGATAACTCAATTCTCTAACAAAGGCGGGCGTATTCCGCAATTTGTATACTATCAAATGTTCAACGCATCCCGGCCGGTATATGTCCCAAAAAGCTTCCCTGGTTAACTCTTCGACAGTCCGATAATCTTCAGCTTCTTCCAATCTGAGTGAAACATTCATCGCTTTGATCTCCTAACAGTTTAAAGTTAGTATTGTCACTCCGCTAGGTAACGTTAAATATTTCATTTTTTTCGCTTCCCGCACTCGTTCTCTGCTTTCTAAATGATGCCCAAAGCAACCATTATAAACATTGGCCCATTTAACAATGCATGGGTGATTATCCCAACTGTAGTGTTTTTGGTTTTCGATACAACATAGGGTATTATTAAAAGTGTAGGGAACAAGATAACAATTAAGTCAAATCCAAAACACAAATGAAATACCGCCCATAAAATTGAATTGACTAACCATGAGTATTTCCCATGAAAGAGTTCCTGCCTTGGTAAAATATATCCCCGCCATAAAATTTCTTCACCCACAATATTAAAAAAGAACATCGGAAACCAAACCACCAAATATAACCTTTGATCTCCTGAAAGCGCCTGAAATTCCATGAATAGCGGTGTCGTTTTTAATTCCGGAACGCCAAATTTAACTGATATCAACCGAGACAATAACATAATTAATGCTGTCAAAAGTAAAATGGAAACCGCCGATATAACCGTCCACATCAAATCATTTTTAGATAATTTTTCAATCCTAAATCTCTCTAAGATTAGCTTGATTTTCATTTTTCGGTTTTCCAGTTTATACATGACTAGAGCCAAAACAAATAAGGGGATGAATATCAAATAACCCCCATAAAACCAGCTTAATGCCGAATGGAACCCTAAAACCTCATTGAAATATGGAATGACTAGATAAGCGATAAATCCAAAAAATGCAGCCGGTATGCAAAATAATAAAATTGATTGATAAAGAGATAATGGTTTAATCTCATTATTGCTGTCCATTCCTTAACCACTCCCCCTAATTTCTTATTGTCCCATGGTATTTTTAAGCTCCCAATGATATACTATAAATTACCAATTATTGTCGGAGGTAACATGGGTAAATCATCTTTAACCTTAGGTATTAAAACGATAATTTCAGTTAATTCTATCGCCGCGGTAATTACTTTACTCTTTTGGCTGCTTGTACTCTTCAAATTATTCATAGAACCAGGCAATGAGCTTTCAATGAATCTACCATCCAAAGCATCTACTTTCGGTTTTTTAATTGCCGATCTGTTATGGGCGGTTCCGATATTGATATTAAGCATACCTGGTCTTTTAAAACTGAAGTCCTGGGGTTGGTTAACCGCGCAGCTGACAAATGTTTTATGGGTTTACTCTCTTACGGCTTTATGGACTCGCGATCTGTACACCGACGCAATAACTCCCGGAGATATCATTTTTCTACCTTTTGCCGTATTTTCAATTTGGTCGGCCTATTATTTGTGGCTTAATCGAAGTAAATTTAATATTCAATAAAAGCTTTCCTCTCACTTCTTGCGTCATTTTGCTCATATATCTACTTATTTATCTGGATAATCTTTCTTTTGCTTTAATTGGCCTCGGAGCATAGTGGTTGCCTGTGTTCCAGGATGGGACGAAATCGCGAAGGACAAGGAAGTCGTGAGCGACCTTTTTAAAGGGCCGAGGGATCGAGTAGACATCCGTAAAGACTATCATTTTTTGATTACCGACTGTAATTTCGTCCACGTTTCCGCGCCATTCCCCGAAACACTCCAGTTCAAATAATCAACTGGAAACCATCTATAAATTCGCTATTAATTCCATTTTTTCCTGTTTCCCAAATATGAGACATGAAGCAATAGTCGCGAGGCATGAGTTTGCAAGGCTCTAAAAACTACCCTTTTCCGACAACACTCCGCCGCCCAAATTAAGCGGCTTAACTTTTTAATTAAGCCAAGCAACTTTAAATCCAACCGTTCGATTTTAAAATCCAACCTTTAAATTTCAAAATCCAACCGTTCAATTTTGAAATAGAACCAAACAATTTTGAGAGGATAAAATTATATCCGAGATCCGTCTTCCCCGATCTGAAAATAGTCATCCCTAACCAGGGATCGTCCTATTCCATCTCGGGAAATCATTTCCCCAGTTCGGAAGTGCCCCTCCCCATCTTGGGAAACATATCCCCCAGTTCGGGATCTTATTTCCCCAACAAGGGAACGCCTCTCCCCAGCTTGGGAATGTCCTTTCTCACTTCGGGAATTCTTTTCCCCGGTTCGGGGAATGGGTCCCCCGATTTCAAATGAAAAATCCCGAGATTAAAGCCGAGTGTGTTTTTGGTGAGCTTATACGATTCTCTAATTAGCCTGATAGTTTTTCCTCAAAATGCTTTTTGATAATACTCTCGATAAGCTTTTTGTTCTTTTACATTTAAAAAAACCCGGTATGGTTTGCGGTCTACTTCGGTGTATTTCCAAAACGTTATTAAGGTAGGTTCGATTTCGATAATCACATTGTCTTTTAAATGTGAATACTTTTCAAATGCGGTCTTATGTTGATTTTGATAATTCTCTATAAAATAAGGGTTTTCAAAAGGATGACAGGTAATTTTAGCTTGGCCTTCAATTTGAATATTGCCCTGACATAAGGCGACATTGGCATTTGTTGTCATCCTTTCGATTTAAATTTACCCTAATTTCCTTTCTCTAACAACACTTGGATTTCTGTAACAAACTTTTTAGGACTCCGGGGCAGGATCAGCCCCGGCCCTTTCAGATAGACTTCCCGGTAAGGAATGCTTATTTGACGGTGGTTCTCGTTTAAATAGTCAAATATTAACTGATAAGACTGGCCTAAAGTCTCATAAGGACCGTGGTGAATCACGGTCACCGCCTTCCCGCCCGCCAATTTCCGGCACTTAATACCCTCACTTTCCACTACAGTCTTCACCGGTACACAGGCCTCGATATCGGCGTCATCCTCTTTATAATCGTTGTCATAGTATAAAGAAAACGGCGCTCCATTGCAGTACCGGCCATAGTTCTTAAACAAATTTCTAAATGCCTCGGATACATCCTGATATTTACCTTTAAACCTGATTGAGGCAATCAGGATCTCGGGAATCTCTTTGATAATAATTTCTTGATTCATTTGAATCTTCTCCTCCTCTACTTGTCTAGTCTGCAAAATGAAAGCTTCCAGCTTCGTCGTAACGCTCAATCTTCTCCTGAATCTCCCCGGATTTATTAATTGCATAATTAATCAATTCCGCATCATCTTGGCAATGATCTAAAATCTCCTTGATATCCTTCAAAGGAAAATCCAGTTCTTTCAGTTCATTGATGATCTTCACCCGTTCCAAGCAGCTTTGATCATAATAGCGATACCCGGATGTCTCATCAATAAACGCCGGTTCCAATAATCCGCATTCATGATAATAGCGGAGAGTTTTAATACTTAGCCTGGATATTATGGAAAAATCGCCAATTTGATAACCCATACTAACCCCCGTTTTTTCAGTCGCCTACACTCATTTTAACATATGAGGAATTCCCATAATTACCTTAATATCTAAAAGAGGGTTTGATAGCTGCCTATTTTACCGGTCCGATCATCATTTTATTGTGAAACTCTTCGCTGCTGACACCCAGTATCCTTTGAAAGTCCTCCGGATGGGTGTTCACATAGGACTGCTGATAACCTATGAACGGCGCGAAGATCCCGATTCCGATCAGCAACCCTAATACGGCAGCCTTGTAATCGCCGGTTGACAACGTTCCATAGACCGCCCATAACATATTCAATACCATGATAACATGACTGAATTGAGCTATCAGGTTGTATCCGCTCCAGGGGAAAAAAAATAGTCCGAGGCCGCCGAAGAAAAAAAGGGGCAGAATGCCGATATGTAGGGCAATTCGGTTCTTAGTCAATAAAAAGATGGCGAATCCGATTAGATAGGCGATACTTGAAGGGGCGCAGGCGTTAAAAACAATCCATTCGATGGGCTTTACCTTGGAGACACCCAAAAAGAAATAAGTACTGTTGATGGCGCCAAGAAGAAGAACAACCGCCAAACCGATTCCTAGTTTTAACATTAGAATTAACCTCCTTAAAATATTTTGACAACCTTTATGTACTCAGGATAAAGCCTCCCGTAACTGGAGAGTCAAGCAAATATAAAAAAAAGGACGGCCACTTTAACCAATGGCCGACCCATTTTTACAATCAATTAATAACTTATTATAACTTAACTCCCTGTTTGACTAGGGACTCTCTTAAATCATTAACACTTAAGCTTTGGGCAGTCTGATTGCTTTTAACCGCCAAAGCTGCGGCAGTTCCGGCCGCTTCTCCCGTTGCCATACAGATAGGTTGTCCACGGACCGAACCTAAAGCGATTCGGTCAACGGAGATAGCTCTCCCGGCCACCAGCAAGTTTTCCGGACTATCCTTCGGTAATAAACACCGGTAGGGGATTCCATAGGTTTTGCCATCTTTAATCTCAATCCATTTACGTCCACCTTGGGCTTCACCTACTTTACCGCCATCGGAGCTATGGACGTTCATAGCCCGACCGCATCTGGCAATGGCGTCATCAAAATCTCGACCTTCAAGGACATCGGTTTGGCTTAATTGATATTGACCGACAATTCTCCGGCTTTCTCTGACTCCAAGCTGCGAGGCGGTTTCAAGTAAATAAGCGTTCTCATAGCCTGGAATGTACTTTTGCATAAATCTCGCCAGTAGAAAAGCTTGCTTTTTAGTGTTTTGCAATGCCGCGCTGACATCCTTGCCCTTGGTGGTATCCACGCCATAGGCCATATCGACAATCTGGAAAGTCTGATCGGGCACAATCCGGCCATTCCGAAATACCGAACTTGCCACAAAAATCGGGATCGGGTTTTTAGCGCCCATAGCCAGGGGATAATCTCCATTTTCAAAAGCCTTGGAGATCAACTTGTAAAACCCATTTAAGTTTATCGGCAGGTTCTCTTGATATAATTTCTCCCAAACTTCGATATCGCCGGAATGGAGTTCATCCGGATTAGCCTTCATATAAGCAATGGTCTTTCCTACATCAGCCCCAGCCATGACGAAAGTCAAGGTAACCGGTTGTATTTCACCATTAGGACCGCCTTTTTCAAAGGCCGCACCACTTCTAGCGGCTATATCTGCATCTCCGGTAGCGTCAACTACCTCTTTGGCCCGGATTAAATGGCGCCCTGATTTATTCTCCACGAAAACCCCGGAGATCCTATTGCCTTCAACCACCGGATAAGTCACCATCGATTGATACCAAATATCCACTCCGGCTTCAAGGCACATCTCTTGAACTACAAATTTCACAATTTCCGGATCGGTCAAAACACAACTGGTAGAGCGTCCCTTTTCACCCCAAGCGCCGCCTATTTCAACCAAACGATCCACAATCTCCTGGGCAATTCCCCAAACCGCTTGCTCTTCATAGTAGTTGTTATACTGATAGATATTAACTGTATGGCGGTTACGGTGGACCCTCATTCCATGAAACCCCAT
>ENA-UOOK01006891-UOOK01006891.1-fermentation-metagenome-genome-assembly--contig:-NODE-6891-length-10612-cov-3.247135_pt1 | contig 10612 bp, 7 predicted proteins | sample MGYA00245777_ERZ724023 | MGnify/ENA primary metagenome ERZ724023 (study PRJEB28704, sample SAMN03018312) | fermentation metagenome | biome: anthropogenic terrestrial biome; feature: soil; material... | reverse complement strand
TAGATGCAGTTGCAATTGTAACAACAAGCGGCGAGCATTGCTGGCAGATAGAGTATGCACTTGACTCTAATAAACACGTTTTTTCAGATAAACCGCTCGGTGTTACGGTAGAACAGTGCAAACAAGCCGAAAAGGCAGTAAAACGCCATAAAGATTTAACGTTTTTTCTTGGCTTTATGAGGCGGTTTGACCCATCGTATGCTTATGCGAAGAAAAAAATTGAAGAAGGTTCAATCGGAACTCCGTATATGGTTAAGGCGACGGGGATTGATCCGGAATCGCTTGTAGAGGGTGCAATTAAATTTGCACCTACAAGCGGTGGAATTTTTATAGATATGGCTATACATGATATTGACCTTATGCGTTGGTTTTTGGGTTCGGACCCGACAGAAGTATATGCATTGGGTACTACGTTTAAGCACCCTAAGTTTAAAGCCGCTAACGACGACGAAACAGGTACGGCAATGTATAAATGCAAAAACGGTGCCTTGGGATTTATTCATGTAGGCAGAACTGCCGCACACGGTTATCATGTAGAAACCGAAATCATAGGTACAGAAGGTTCTTTAAGGGTAAGCCCTGTTCCGTCAAAAAATCTGTGCATGATATATAATAAAGAAGGCGCAGTTCAGGAATGCGTAAGCGGTTTTCCGGAAAGATTTAAGGAATCGTATCTTTTGGAAATGCAGAACTTTATTGACTGCATTCAAAAAGGTGAACAACCAAATGTAACAGTATACGATGGTACAAAATCAACACAGATTGGTTTTGCAACTACAGAAGCGTACCGCACAGGTAAAATAGTAAAAATCAGTTACTGATAAGCTTAATATAATAAAAGACAAAGCACCGATTTAGGCGCTTTGTCTTTTTTGTCGCACTCAGTTTAGCCTGCTTATTTGAATAATCAGCTGTACTTCAATGGGGAAGATATAAAACAACAGCTTGTTTTTTCACTAAACTTATTATGCGGGAGTGGGCAGGCAGAACCCCAAAATTTAATATAGAACCCAATATAATTTCGGAAAGGTTATTAATGTTTTAAATTGAATGTTATTAATTACGAATGTTCTGCATTTTTTTGCCGGTAAGATAATTTTTTAAATCATTAAAGCATATTTCTACTGATGCGCGCATTGTATCACAAGAGGTTCCCGCTAAATGGGGAGTAAGCGTTATATTGTCAAGTTTTAAGAAAGGACTGTCCGGGGAAAGAGGTTCATTGTCGTAAACGTCTATTGCGGCTCCGCCAATCGACTTACTTTGTAAAGCTTTTATAAGAGCATCGGTATCAACTATACCTGAACGTGCGGTATTTATAAAATATGCTGTTTTTTTCATTAGTGAGAATTCTTTTATGCCCATGAATTTTTCAGTTTCCGCAGAAGAACGCAAATGAATGGTTACAAAATCAGACTGTGTAAGAAGCTCTTCTAAAGATACCGAGGTGTAACCTGCTTTTTCAATGACATCTGATTTTAAATATGGATCATAGACTACAATTTTTGAGCCGAATCCCTTTATACGCTCAGCAACGCGGCATCCGATGTTGCCAAATCCGATAATGCCAACGGTACATACATTCATGTTATGTATATATTCTTGATTTGCATATTTTTTACACCACTTTCCTTCAAAAAGAAGTTTGTGGCTTCGTGCTATATTTTTATTTTCGGCAATCATCATTCCCACCGTAAAGTCGGCAACTGCATTAGCACTTCTCCAGGGCGCATTTATTAATTTAATACCGCGTTTCGAAAGTTCGGGAATATCTGCATTTTCGATTCCTCCGCGTAAAACAGCGACAACTTTCAAATTTTCACAAGCATTTATTACTTCCTTGTTGACGGAAGCAACATGTACAACTATTATGTCTTTGTCTTTGCAATTTTCAAGAAGTGATTTACAAGTTGGTGCTGCGTCAATACCGCTTTTTTCGATAAGCCCCATTCTGTCTGTAATCGGACCCATGGCATACATATCAGTATCTTCGACAAGCGTTATTTCCGCTCCGTAATTTTCAAGTTCGTACATTTTTTGCATGATTTCTTTTGTTACACCGCCGTCTGCAACAAGAAGAATTTTTGTTTTACTCAATTTATACTCTCCTTTATTATTGTCTATAATTCCAATGCTCGGACATACAATCAATGAGGTACTCCCATTCTTTATAACGTTTATAATACGCATCAGCATACTTTTCACTTGAAGCAAATGTTGATTTTATACGGATAGCTTTTGCAAAGCCGTCATTGTAATCTGAATAAACGCCTGTGCCCACACCTGCGTTAATAGCAGCACCGAGTGCACTTACTTCCTGACAGTCTACGACTTCAATCGGAATTTTTAGTACATCGGCAAACATTTGAGCCCATACGGAACTGCGCGCACCGCCGCCGGTAAGACGTCCGAGGGTTATTTTATGCCCTGCGTTTTTCAAAAAGTCAATATGCTTTTTGTGTAAAAATACTACTCCTTCCATAACAGCGTATGCCATTTCAGCATAAGAAGTATTTTGGTCGATATTAAAAAAGCTTGCGCGGGCATTCGGGTGGACACTCGGCTGTGCAACAAACGGGTGAAACAGAACCTGAGCTTCATTGGGAGATACAGTTGCCACTAACTCATTTAGAATATCAAATTTAGACATTGAGCGGACTTTACTCTCCATGATTGCCGTTCCGCCCAGAGCCTTAGCAAACCACTCATAATTTACTGCCGAAGCACCGGTGTATGAGCAGTTCAAATATAAATTTTTTCCAAGTGCAGGTTGATTTGCGGAAGCTCCGGGAATGATTTTGTGCGACTGAATTTCATTTATACACCATGTTCCAGCTATTATGGTAACTATACCTTCGTCCGCTGCACCGGCTCCGACCAGACCTGCCAAAATATCCATCATACCCGATACTACAGGAGTACCCTGTGCAAGACTTGTTAACTTTGACGCGTCAGAAGTGACGGTGCCGGCAACTTCGTAACTCTCTAAAAGTTTTGGCAGGCAGTAATACATTTCGTCTATTCCGTAAAGGTGCATAAGTTCCTTAGAATAATTCCTTGTTTCAAGGTCGAGCATTGCCGAACCGCCAAAACAGTTAACATCGGCAGACAAAGCTCCTGTAAGTTTATAAATTATATAATCTTTACACATCAGCACACTGCCTATGTTATTGTATATTTCAGGTTCGTTTTCTTTGTACCAACGAAGAATGGGAGCAGGTTCACCTGCAAAAAGCGTTCCCTTTATAATTTCATTGATTTTATCTAATTTGCCTTCTTTTTTATATTGTTCAATAATGTGGTTTGCACGGTAATCTTGAGAAAATGCACCCTTATCGGCAGGGTTTCCGTTTTTATCTAATATTACAACGCCGTTTCCAAAAGAACATACGCTTAATGCGGCAATTCTATTTGATTCAATTTTCGATTTTTCTATGGTTTCATTAACACATGTGTATGTAGACTTCCATACGTTTTCAACGTTGAATATTTCAAATCCATGAATTCTGTCAGAGGTTTGTTCTCTTTCATTGTGAGCCGAAGCGGATGAGATTACATTGCCTTTTGTATCAAACAGAACAGCTTTTACAGACGTAGAGCCTACATCAATTCCCAACAAATATTTTTCCATAATACAAATCCCCCCTTATTTATATTGACACACATATCTTCAGTATTGTTTTATTAATTTATTGTTTTACACCTCCGTTTTTAGTTCAAAATAAAAAACGGCTAAAGACTATTAGCAACCTAATAATCTTTAGCCGAATTCAATATCACTATTCGGATAATTATTTTGTTTAAAGCATACCCAAATGACGCGTCAAATCTTGATATATAGTTTACTTGTTATGGAACAATGTTGTCAATGTACAAAAATCACAATAAAATTTAAATTATTTAGTGATAAGTGACATTGACAAGACAAAAATGAAAAGATATCATAAACACACGAAAGCAAGTTGTGAAAAGGATTTTTGAAAAGGATGGATTGAAATTAAAGAGTTTGAAAATGACTTCTATATCATCCCTTCCATCAGAAAAATAAAAGATTTATCAAGCACATTAAAAAAGGATATTCCATATATTCATTTGAGCAACACTCATATCGGAAATTTAAAGTCAATGGTTGACGAAGTACATAAATCTGGGAAAAAGGTTATTGTAAATTCCGAATTAATTGGTGGACTTAACCTTGACAAACACGGAGTAAAATTTCTAAAACAGATTTTTAACGTTGACGTAGTTATAGTATCAAGTCCATTAAGAACAAAATATATGAAGGATTTGGATATTTACACTATTCAAAGGATTGTACTTATCGATTCTTTATCCCTTGAAACATCGTTAAAATTAGTTTCTGAATCTTCGTGTGATGCGGTTGAAATTCGCCCCGCATTTTACGGTATGAAATATATTGATGAGTTCAGAAAGATAAAAGATATACCGTTTTTTTTAGCGGGATTTGTAAGCAGCAGGGAAATGATTGAAGAAGCCAAACGGTTGAAGTTTAAGGGCATAACCTGCAGCAAAGGAACTCTTTGGAGTTACAAAACAAAATAATTGGTTGAATAGTAGATTAATGAATTCGACTAAAGGCTGTTTTTTAGAACAGCCTTTAGTCGTTTTTTTATTTTCAGAAAGGAGGAATATATAAAACAACATTCTGTGTCGTTGCAGAGAAAAGGTTAAATTAAAATGTAGGAGGATTTATGTATTATGGCATGGTTTAATGAAATCATCAAATTGGGTGCGGCAGGTATGATGCCTATTATTTTCTTCATTCTCGCATTGATTTTCGGTGTGAAAATCGGAAAAGCGTTTAAGTCCGCTGTTTTGGTGGGTGTTGGTTTTGTAGGAATTAATCTTATTGTAGGATTGCTTTTGGAAAGTGTCGGTCCTGCCGCACAGGATATGGTTACCCGTTTTGGACTTAAGTTTACCGTATTGGATGTGGGATGGCCTACGGCTGCTCAAATAGCATGGTCATCTTCTCTTGTGCCGTTTGTTATTGTAGGCGCATTTGCTGTTAATATTATTATGCTGGTTTTAAATCTTACAAAAACGGTAAACCTTGATATTTTCAATTTCTGGCTGCTTCTTCTTCCGGGAACAATGATATATACAATTACAAATAACTTGGTGATATCCGTTGCAGCAAGCCTGATATTATACATTATTGCGCTGCTGATAGGGGATAAAACAGCACCTAAGATTCAGGAAAGTTATGGGATGAAGGGCGTTTCTTTCCCACATGCCACATGTACTGCATATGTACCTGTGGGGATTCTTGTTAATGCTGTAATTGATAAAATACCCGGATTAAACAAAATTGATATTAATCCAGATACTATAACAAAGAAACTCGGAGTTTTGGGTGACTCACTTGTTCTTTCATCTGTACTCGGCGCTGTTTTGGGAGTTTTGGCAGGCTGGAAACCGGGAAATGTTTTACTTCTTGCTGTTCAGATGGCAGCTGTTATGAAATTACTGCCATCTATGGTTGGCGTTGTTGTTGAAGGAGTTAATATTGTACGTGAAGCGGCTGAAATTAAACTTAAAAAGATTTTCCCAAACAGAGAGTTTTTCATCGGCATGGATACTGCGCTTTTAATCGGTGAGCCGACAATACTTGCTACCGGACTACTTCTTATCCCATGCTCATTATTGCTTGCGGTTATTCTGCCGGGTAACAAAATGCTTCCGTTTACGGATTTGGCCTCTATAGTATTTTTAATTTCTATGGTTGCTCCGTTCTGCAAAAAGAATATGTTCAGAATATTTATAACCGGACTTTTTGTTGTTACCATTGCCCTTTATGCAAGTACATTCTTAGCTCCGTATTTTACACAAGCGGCAGTTATAACAAATGTTGAATTGCCTTCCGGAGCGGCTGGTGTACAAATCGGAAATCTTGTTTCACCTTATAACACACCGCTGGGTTGGATTATCATAGAAATCTCAAAGTTATTTGCTTAAGTTTTCCATACAGGCTCTGCAAAACTGCGGAGCCTGAAGAAAGGCTTTTTAATAAAATATTTTTTATTGTATGAATTTTAAACTGAAAGGAAGTTAAAAAATTGAAAATTGTTGGCATTGGAGATCTTCTCATTCCACAAAATTTTATTAAAGAAGGATTCGCTGAATTTGAAAAAAAGCGAGTAACTCTTGAAACTTTGGACTGGAAAACCGAAAGTTACGAAGAACTTCAAAATATTAACTTATTAATTGAAACAAAAGGCTCGGAGGCATACCAAGTACCGCAGTATATTCTTGATGCAGTTAAAGATGCAGATATTATAATTACTCAGTTTTGCCCTATAAACAGTGCAGTAATGGATTATTGCGATAAACTCAAAGCCGTCGGTGTTTTAAGGGGCGGGTATGAAAATGTAAACGTCACTTATGCAAATGAAAAAGGTATAACTGTTTTTCACACCCCGGGAAGAAATGCAAATGCCGTGGCGGATTTTACTGTAGGTATGCTTATTTCAGAATGCAGAAATATTGCAAAAAGCCACAAGTATTTGAAAGACGGTCAATGGGTGCGCGATTACACAAATAAAGATTGTGTACCTGACCTAAAAGATAAAGTCGCAGGAATTGTGGGCTTGGGAGAAGTAGGCAGAAGAGTTGCAAAAAGGCTTGCTTCGTTTGATATGAAAATAGTTGCTTATGACCCGTTTATTAAAGAAGGACCCGACGGTGTACAGATGCTTTCACTGGACAAACTAATGGAAGTTTCCGACTTTGTCACTGTTCATGCACGGTTAACGCAAGAAACAGAACATCTTATTAATGCAGACAGATTTAAACTTATGAAACCGACATCATATATAATAAACACTGCACGTTCTGGCCTTATTGACGAAGAAGCTCTGTATGAAGCTCTTAGTAAAAAACAGATTATGGGAGCGGCTTTGGATGTATTTGATGAAGAACCGCCTGCGAAAAATTATCCTCTTCTCACACTTGACAATGTAACTGTAACACCGCATTTGGCGGGAGGTACAAGGGATGCGTTTACAAGTTCGCCTAAACTTCTTGCTGCGGAAATGATTAAATTATTAAGCGGTGAAGATTCCCGATATGTAATTAACCGTGATACATATCATAAAAGGTTTAATATAAAATAGTTTTAGGAGATATCTATAATGCAAATGAATTTAAATGGTAAGGTTGTAATTGTTACGGGCGGCGGCGGAGGACTCGGAAGAGCAATAAGTGAGGAAATTGCCGCTGAAGGCGCCAATGTGGTAGTTAATTATCGTTCGAAAGAAAAAGATACAATCGAACTTGTAGATAAAATGAATAAAACTTTTCACACGAAAAATATTGCCGTTAAAGCCGATATGTCAAAAAAAGAAGATTTGGATTTTCTTTTTGATACAGCTTGCAAAACATATGGACAAGTGGATATTTTGGTTAACAATGCAGGAATATGGCTATCATCGCCGGTCAAAGAAATGGCGGTTGAAGATTTTGAAAAGACATTAAAAGTGAACTTAGAGGCGCCGTTTATTTTATGCAAAAAAATGATTAACCATTTAATAGACAGAAATTGTAAAGGAAAAATAATTAATGTGGTTTCTCAGGCTGCTTTTCACGGTTCAACAACAGGACATGCACACTACGCTGCTTCAAAGGCGGGACTTGTAACGTTTACGGTTTCACTCGCAAGAGAAGTGGCAAAGTACGGTATTAACTGTAATTGTATAGCTCCGGGAATGATGAAAACAGATATGATATCAAAGGCTATTTCTACTAAAGAGGGAGAAGAATATTACAATAGCAGAATTCCGTTAAGAAGAATCGCCGAACCTGAAGAAGTTGCAAAGGCAGTTATATTTTTGGCATCTGAAAATGCCGACTATATTACAGGAACGACTGTTGATGTTACCGGCGGAATGTTAATGAGATAACTGAAGTATAAATTGGAGGCTTTTATTATGGCACTGGTTAATTTAAGTAATATGTTAAAAGATGCAAGAGAAAAAAAGTATGCGGTCGGAGCATTTGACGTAAGTAATCATGATATGGCTATGGCGGTAATCGAAGAAGCGGAGAAATTAAAATCGCCTGTCATTCTAATGGGGCTCACCGTAGATTTGGAAGGCGATAAACTTGAATATTGGATTGAGGGTCTTAAGTCTATGGCCGAAAAATCCGATGTCCCTGTTTGCATACATTTGGATCATGCGACTGATGTTGAATTCATAAAAAAATGTATAGACAGCGGTTTTTCTTCTGTTATGTTTGACGGGTCAACACTTCCGTTAGAAGAAAACATTGAAATTACTAAAGAAATAACAGATTATGCACATAAATTCGATGTAACTGTTGAAGCTGAACTCGGACATGTCGGAGACGGTATTGTGGGAAATTCTGAAACCGGAGTGAAAAAAGAAAAAGGTGCTGAATTTGACAATCCTGATGATTTCCTTACAGACCCATCACAGATGACATATTTTATTGAAAGCACAAACGTTGATTGTTTGGCTGTTGCAGTAGGCACGGCACACGGCGTATATGTACACAAACCTAAAATACACTTTGACAGATTAGAACAGTTAAACAGCTTATCCACTGTTCCGATGGTAATGCACGGAGGTTCTGGCACACCCGATGAATTAATTAAAAAATCGGTAAATCTCGGAATATGCAAATTAAATATTTTTTCAGAAATGCTTTCGGCTTACTATTCGGCTATGAAAAAGCAGCTCAACGAAACTGAAAATATGGCTATTTGGCCATGTACTGCAAACAAAAAACCTTTAGAAGCTCTAAAGGAAATTGTAAAACAGAAAATAATCTTGTTGGGTTCAGAAAACAAGGCGTAATATTAATATAGGCATATAGGCACATACAAAAAGTAAGTGGAATATAAGCTATTCCATATAAAAAGACAAAGTACCGATTTTGGCACTTTGTCTTTTTTGTTATCCGCTTAAGCTGACATTCCCCTTCATTGCAGGCGGCTCGGTTAATACGAAAACCACCTGACAATTCTTCTGTGGGTTTTGATAAACTCTGCGATGAAACCATGATAAAATTTGAAATATTGTATAAATACCGAAATTGAACCGATTAATATTATTGACTATATTTGAAAGCGCTGTTATTATATAAATATAATTGAATAAGTTTATTATCGGTGCACATAGTAAAATCTGTGTGAGAATAGGGAATCAAGTGAGAACCTTGAACAGTCCTGCTGCCGTATTGACGTAGTTGTTTTTATACCACTGAGATTTGCTTGGGAAGGAAAAACAATGCCTGATGTCTGAGTCGGAAGACCTGCCGATATGTTTCCACTTTTTGCTTCACAGGATATGGGGCATGGATTTTGATAGCTTAAAGAATATTTAACTGTTTTGTTTATTATTCTTTATTACATGTTATTGGATTTCAAAACCTTGTCTTAGGACAGGGTTTTTATTTTTATATACTTAGGATACATAATAAACAATACTTTTTAAGGAGCTTAAATAATGTTAGGCTATAAAAAATATATTTCCGAAATTAAGCCTGTAGATACAGAAAGCGAAAAGATGGCGAGAAAACGGTTTGACATGCTTGCAAAACCGCCGGGAAGCCTTGGCGGACTTGAAGATATATCGGCAAAACTTTCGTCTGTAACGGGTGAAATTTTTAATACACTTGAAAAAAGACAAATTCTTGTATTTGCTTCTGATAACGGAGTTTATGAAGAAGGTGTTGCTTCCGCTCCACAATCGGTAACATTGGCGCAATCCATAAATATGCTTAAAGGTATTACAGGTGTATGCGTCCTTGCAAAACAAGCTAAAAGCAGTGTTACGGTAATAGATGTGGGGATAAATTCAGAATATAGAAACCCTAAGCTTATTGACCGTAAAATAAGAAAATCAACATCTAATATAGCAAATGGTTCTGCCATGAGTTATGAAGAGGCTCAAAGGGCAGTTGAAATAGGTATCGAAGCTGTCAAAACGGCATATGAAAACGGCTGTGACTTGTTGGGCGTCGGAGAGATGGGAATTGGGAATACAACAACAAGCAGTGCGGTTTTGGCGTCTTTGTTGGGATTAAACGGTGATGAAGTAGAAAATCTTGTGGGCAAAGGCGCAGGGCTTACACAGGAAGCTTTCAGAAAAAAGATTGATGTTATTAAAAATTCGATAGAAATAAATAAACCCCAAAAGGACAATCCAATCGATGTTCTTTCAAAAGTCGGAGGGTTCGATATTGCGGCAATGTGCGGAGCATATATAGGTGCTGCATATTACAGAATACCCGTAGTTATAGATGGTTTTATCTCAATAGTTGCCGCCCTTTGTGCAGCAAGGTTAAATCCGCTGACTGCGGATTATATGTTTGCTTCTCATTACTCTTTCGAGCGCGGATATAAACTTGCACTTGACGAACTTAAATTAAAGGCATATCTGCATTTAAATATGCGGTTAGGCGAGGGCAGCGGATGCCCTTTGATGTTTCAGCTAATGGACTCGGCTTGTGCCATGATGCGCAATATGGCAACTTTTGATGAAGCGTTGATAGATACAGAATATCTCAACAGTATATCTAAATCTGATTTTTTAATCAGCATAACCGCCAATTGGGAGTCGACACC
>ENA-UOOK01006889-UOOK01006889.1-fermentation-metagenome-genome-assembly--contig:-NODE-6889-length-10613-cov-20.295795_pt1 | contig 10613 bp, 8 predicted proteins | sample MGYA00245777_ERZ724023 | MGnify/ENA primary metagenome ERZ724023 (study PRJEB28704, sample SAMN03018312) | fermentation metagenome | biome: anthropogenic terrestrial biome; feature: soil; material... | reverse complement strand
TCACGATAGAGGGAAACCTAAAAGGTTGTTTCTCTGCGTGTCTTTTTTTATCTAAAAGAATCTAGGTTTCCTTTCTATAGTACAGCTATCTTAAGAGATAGCGGAAAGGAAAACTGGAAATGAGTAATCTAGTTTCAATCATTGTTCCTGTTCATAACTCCAGCAAATTCCTTAATAGTCTTTTGAGTTCCCTGTCTAATCAGACTTATCCTCTTTTTGAGGTACTCTTAATTGATGACTGCTCTACTGATGGCTCTTATCAGATCTGTCAGAGCAAAGCTAATGCTGATCAAAGATTCCATGTCTATCACAATACTTTCTTAGCTGGTGTCTCAGCTGCTAGAAACTTAGGTATCTCTGAAGCTAGCGGAAACTATATTGCCTTTGTTGATGCTGATGACTATATCGATAAAGATTATCTTTCTATCATGATGAGAGAGATAATCACTCATAACTGTTCTATTGTTTCTTGCAACAGCACATCTAAAGAAAACAACTTAGGAAAGAGAACCAAGTTTACATCTAAAGAAGAAAGTATTTTTCATTTATCTAAGTCAGTTCATAAGAATGACTCTGATAATCATATCTGGGGAAGAATCTATCGACGTGATGTCATTAACGGACATAGATTTGATGTTTCCTTTAAGATGGCTGAGGATACGGTGTTCTTAGCTACCTTATGTGATGGTAAGAAACTTACCATCAGATATCTTGACTATGTCGGATACTATCATCGTCTTAATCCTTCTGGATTAGTTCTCTCCTATAACGTTGATAAGTATTACACCAGTTTAGTTCATCTTTATGATTACTATTCTTGTCCTACAAGAGACGACGAAGATAAGAAATTAGTCTTAAATAGACTAATCACTATCATTAAAGGCCTCTTAAAAGAATGTAAGCTCAATGAAGAGATGATTACTAAAGTACTTACTATTGGAAAAGCTATTAGAAGAAAAGCTCTTGTCACTAGGAATGTCTCTTTAAAAAACAAGATCTTCCTGCTCTTTGGCTTACGTAAGCCGTTTACGACTATCGACCTATCTAAACCATCCAAATTCTTCTAGGTTACATAGTACCCCTTATTAGCAGACGAGACTAAATGGTATTTGTTTGAGTCGGCTTTCCTGCACTAAAAGATTTACGGGACGTTTAGCGACCCCATGAGACCTTAATCCAAAAATTGATTAAGTAATCTGGTGGGGTCGCTTTTATTTTATGTAACAATATTTTGAAGAAACAAACCGGCTTATTTATTAAGAATGGCTTTTATGTTGCTAGTTAATTCCAAAGAACTGTCTGTATTAATCTTTATTGAATGACAACCTGCATTGTTTCCGGTTTTTACATCAATATCAGAATCACCAATAAAATAGGATTTACTAAAATCAATATTAAATCTCTTTTGTGCTTTAAGGAGTAAACCAATTTTAGGCTTACGACAATCACAAATAATTTTTAATTCTCTAACTTCACCAGGGAAGCCTTTATCTGGATGATGAGGACAAAAATAAATAGCATTTAAATACGCTCCTTTTTCTCCAAGAAGTGTCTCCATCTTATTATGGATGTTGTTTAATTCTTCAAAACTTGTTTCTCCTCGTGCTATTACAGGTTGATTAGTAATTACTATGGCTAAATATTCGGAATTATTAATCATTTTAATAGCATCGGCTACTCCAGGAATCAAATCAAATTGATTAGCTTTTGTCACAAATCCTTTATAAAGATTGATAGTTCCATCTCGATCTAAGAAAATACATTTTTGTTTATTCTTTAGATTCCTTTTTTCAACAATTCCATTAAGTATGTCTTGATTAATAGAATAGTATCTATCAGGTGTTCCAGCATCCCTAACATACTCTGATGATTGATAAGCATAAACCTCTTTTCTATCTATAAGAGGAAGAATAATATCTTTTTCTAAATCTCTTTTTCTTAAATCAGTTATGGTAGTTAAGACATCACTAGAAATAACATATAGACCAGCATTCACTAGATTTTTGTAGTAATAGTTTCTTGTATTGGTTTTGGAATCAAGCCTTATTACTTGGTTATTTGAATTAACACTTAATAAGTCACTATCATAAGGGTGAGAATTTGGATGAGCAAATAAAGAAATTTTGGCTTTGTTTTCTTTGTGAAAATTTATGAATCTGTTGAAATCAATACTAAAAACAATATCTCCAAAGATTAATAGAAAGTCATCATTGATCCTTTCTTTTAGATAGTAAAGAGATCCACCAGAACCTAAAGGATTGGCTTCAGTAATGTAACTAATATTTACTCCGAAATCTATCCCATCTTTGAAGTAATCTTTAATGACATTACCCAGAAAACCAACAACGATTATGATATCTTTAATACCAAAATCTTTTAGATTGTTAATCTGTCTTTCTAATATTGGCATTCCGCCAATTGAAACCATTGGTTTAGGAACGCTTTTTGAAATGGTACTTAATCGTGTTCCTTTTCCGCCAGCCATTATTACTGCAATCATTTAATCAGTCTCCAAAAAATTCGTTTTCTAAGGCCAGACAAATAGCATGATAGACAGGTAAATGTAATTCCTGAATTTGATATGTGACTGTTGAAGGAACTTTAATTGCAATATCAGCAATTGCAGATAATTTACTATCTTTATGACCGGTCAAGGCGATAGTTTTTACACCAATAGATTTAGCTACTTCCAAAGCATAGACAACATTCTTTGAATTTCCGGAAGTTGAAATACCTAAGAGTGTATCGTTTTTCTTTCCATAACCCAAAACTTGTTGGGCAAAGCAAACATCAGGTGCCATATCGTTTGCAAACGCTGTAGATAAAGCAGTATGGCTTACTAATGAAATTGAAGGCAATCCATATTGGAGATTTTGAACTAAATAATCAGCATTTTGTGATTCTTTTTTTATCCTGCTAGCTAAATCTTCATTGATGTGTCTTGGTAAGACAAAACCTTTCATCAACTCTCCAACTATATGTTCGGAATCAGCCGCACTTCCACCATTACCACAAATTAAAAGCTTTCCACCATTTGAATAGGTATCAATTAAACTTTCAGTAGCTTCAATAATTGAGTCTTTACATTCTGACAATTGAGGATATCTTTTACAAAGAAGATCAATATAGTCTTTTGATTTGATTTTCATGTTAATTGTTGTATAAAGTCCAAGCCTGCATGCCGTTTTCAACAAACTGGCAAGTATAGACCTGTCCGTCCTTTAATCCTTTCAAAGCTTCTATTAAATCATATCTTTTTTCTGGGTCACACCAAATCATCATAAAACCGCCACCACCAGCACCACTAATTTTGCAGGCTTTTGCCCCATGGCTCAAAGCAAAATTGTAGGTATTTTCAATTTGAGGGTTTGAGATAACAGAAGAAGTTTGCTTTTTTGCTTCCCATCCCATTTTGATTGTGTCAGCAATTCCATCAAAATTGCCAGTAAGAATGCATTCCTTCATATCGACTGCTTCCTTCTTCAATTTCATCATCCCATCTAATCTATCTTTGTTTTTTGAAAAAACGCTTTTCATTTGTTGATCTATGATTTTTCCACTATCTCTTGATTTCCCAGTAAAATAAAGAACAATAGAATTTTCCATTTCGTTTTTAATCCATTTTTTCAAACGAAGTGGATTAACAATTACCTTATCGTGGTCATAGAATTCCATATAGTTTAATCCGCCGAATGTTGCAGAATACTGGTCTTGTTTTCCCCCAGCAAATTTTAGATCATTTCTTTCAATGTCATATGCTAAACGAGCAGCATCGTATTCACCCAAAGGAAGATTAAGCCATTCCATAAAGGCTTTAATTATAGTAACTACCATCGTAGAAGAAGTGCCTAAGCCAGAACCAGCAGGCGCATCAGAGTAAGTAGTCATTTCAAAACTTAATGGCTTACCACCATTGTAGTCTTTGACAATTCTGTTATAGATACCCTTATGTAGTAATAAATCACCATTGGTATCTATATGATTTGTGTTCTCGAATTGTAAGTAAACATTTCTATCTGGACTATTAAATATGATTTTCCCATCTGTTCTTGGAACAATTGTGCAGTATGAATACATATTTATGGTTACATTAATTACTGCACCACCATATTTATCGCAGAAAGGAGACACATCTGTTCCGCCACCAGCTAGGCCCAATCTTAGAGGCGCTTTAGATCTAATTATCATTTTTTTGCCTTCGTTTTAAACAATTATATCATATTGTTTTATCTAAATTTTAGTTGAATGAAAAATTACAACTGATTTTCGGGGAAGGAAAGACATCAGAAAACATTTTTTTATTTGTGCTGGAACGTAACTTGGTTTGATTATATAGAAATTAAAGTTCACTATACTTTCTTTTCAATTGTTTAATTAAACAAGTCTTTCATAAGTAAGCAATTTCTCTTTACGTGATATAATGTAATTAATAGAGGTAAGTGATATGGCAAGTAAACCGATAATAGCTCTCTTGTATGATTTTGATAAAACTCTTTGTACAACCGATATGCAAAACTACACCTTCATACCATCCCTCAACATTAAGCCTAATGAGTTCTGGAAGGCTGCCGACAAGATGTCTAAGGATAATGAGATGGATGAGCTATTAGCTTACATGTATCTCATGATTGAGGAAGCCAAGAAAAAGAATCTTCCGATTAATAGAGAATCCTTTGTTCAGATGGGAAAGAACATTAAGTACTTCCCGGGAGTTGAAGGCTGGTTTCCTAGGATTAATGCCTATGGTGAATCTAAGGGAGTAGAGATTCAACACTATGTTATTTCATCAGGAAACAAAGAAATTATTGAAGGATCTAGCGTTTATAAGTACTTCAAGAAGGTCTTTGCCTGTGAATTCCTCTATATCAATGACTGTGCTGTCTGGCCAAAGAGTGTTGTTAACTACACTACTAAGACTCAGTTCCTCTTTAGGATCAATAAAGGTGTCTTAGATATCTCAGATAATAACCGTGTCAATGAATCAGTACCTCATGAAGAAAGAACCGTTCCTTTTAGGAACATGATCTATATTGCCGATGGTCTTACTGATGTTCCCTGTATGAAGCTAGTCAGAGAAAAAGGCGGAGCCTCAATAGCTGTCTATGGCAGAGGTAAGAAACCTATTGCTCAGCAGCTCTTTAATGATGGAAGAGTTGATTATCTGACTGAGGCTGATTACTCACCTGATAGCAAGATAGAAGCTATTGTGAAATTATTGATTGATAAGATGTCGGTTCAAGATACTCTCTGCCGTATTCATTACAAGCAGGCTAATGGTGGTTCTGATAATTAGAAATTACTTTTTAGCTGTTTTGTAAAGCTGTGCTTTTTAAAGAATCTTTTTAGTGTTTCTTCTTAACCTATATATGTATAGTTTTGATTTTTCTAAATGAAAGAAAAAACTTTGGTAGCGCTTTTATCAAGTAAAAGCGTGACAAAGGTTTCTTTAAATCCGTTTTAGAGGATATAATCTCTCACGTAGAATAAGTGGACCGTTCGTATAATTACCCAGATTGGTGGGAAAGTTTCTACGTTGAACCGTAAATTCAACACTACGAAGTCACTACTTATCCCTCTTTTTTATTTTTTAGTGAAACTTTCTTTTCCAGTTTTTGTATTTGTATGAACAAAAACAAGGAGAAAGAAACATGAAAGGTCTTAAGAGTCTGTTAATCTGTGCCTTAGCCGTTACTGGAGCTGTTTCCTTAACTAGCTGCGGAGATACTACCTCTGACTTCAAAGTCGGTGTCATCCTTGTAGGAGACGAATCTGAAGGTTATTCCGAAGCTCATATTGAAGGCGTCAAGGCTGCTCAGGAAGCTTTAGGTCTTAAGGATGATCAGATTCTTTATAAAAAGAAGATCGGTGAAGACAATACCTGCTTAACTTCCGCTCAGGAATTAGTTTCTAATGGCTGCTCATTAGTTATCTCCAATTCCTACGGACATCAGGACTTCATTTATCAGGCTGCCACTCAGTACAAGGATGTTACCTTTGTTTCTGATACTGGCGACTATGCTGCTTTAACTGGATTAGATAATTTCAAGAATGCCTTTACTGATATTTATCAGTCAAGATATGTTTCCGGTATTGTCGGCGGTTTGAAGCTTAAGGAACTTATTGATGGCAATAAGCTTTCTGCTTCAAATAAAGATTCTTCCGGCAACTACAAGATCGGTTATGTCGGTGCTTACAAGTATGCTGAAGTCATCTCCGGCTATACTGCTTTCTTCCTTGGTGTTCAGTCAATTGTTTCTAATGTCACCATGGAAGTTCAGTTCACTTCTTCTTGGTTTGATGTCGATAAAGAGAATCAGGCTGCCACTGCTCTTGTCAATGATGGCTGTGTCATCATCGGACAGCATGCTGACTCCACTGGTGCTCCGGCTGCCTGCGAATCATTATTGAATTCCGGCAAGGTCTGCTATTCTGTCGGCTACAACGTCGATATGGCTACTGCTGCTCCTAATGCCGCCTTAACTTCTGCTACCAATAACTGGGGAGCTTTCTATAAGTATGCTTTTAAGAAGGCTATGAGCGGAGAGGGTAAAGGAATTACCACTGATTGGGCTGAAGGCTATGATACTGATGCTGTTGGACTTACTGCTTTAACTAAGAACGTTGCTGCTGGAACTCAGACTGCCGTTGATACCGCTGTTGCTGCTATCAAGGCAGGCACTTTACACGTCTTCGATACTTCTAAGTTCAAGGTTTCTGGTGCTAACATCACTTCTAACATCGTTGATTTTGCCTGCTATGACTATTCCGGAACTACTCCTACTGTTAAGTTTGCTGGCGAGAAGAAAGAAACCGTCAAGACTTCTGGTTCTACTTCCTATGTTGAAGAATCTGTCGAACGTTCTGCTCCTTATTTCTCTTTACAGATCGACGGAATCACCTGGAAGAACTAGTCTTTTAAGAATTCATCAGGAGGGCTTTATTTAGCCCTCCTGATTTAGATATTTGATTGGATTAAATATACATGGAAAAGACGATTGAATTACGGGACATCACTAAAACCTTTGGCAGTATTGTTGCTAATAAGAATGCTTGCTTAAAAGTCCATTCCGGAGAGATACTTGCTCTCTTAGGAGAAAACGGCAGTGGCAAGACGACTTTGATGAACATGCTTTCCGGTCTTTACTATCCTGATTCCGGAGAGATTTTTATTAATAATAAGGAAGTACATATTACTTCCCCTAAAGATGCTTATTCTTTTGGAATAGGTATGGTTCATCAGCACTTTAAGCTAATTGATGTTTTCACTGCCAGTGAAAACATCATTCTCGGTCTTAAAGGCCGTTTCTTCATCCATAAGAAGTATGTCACTAATAAGATCCAAGCACTATTAGATCGATACGGCTTTAAGCTTGATCTCAATAAGAAGATCTACGATATGTCGGTCAGTGAGAAGCAGACAGTTGAAATCATTAAGGTTCTTTATCGGGGTGCTGATACTTTGATCCTTGATGAACCAACTGCTGTTTTGACTCCTCAGGAGACTGATAGGCTTTTTAGTATCTTGAGAAAGATGAAGGAGGATGGTAAAACCATCATCATCATCACTCATAAGATGCAGGAAGTCCTCTCTTTGTCTGATAAAGTCGCTGTTTTAAGAAAAGGCCAGGTGGTTAAGGTCGTTGAGACTAATAAAGCTAATCAGGAAGAATTAGCTGATTTAATGGTTGGAGAGCATGTTACTCTTCACATTGATAGGAATGAGCCTATTAATCCGACTAAGGTTTTGGAAGTCAGACATTTAACCTGCTATAACGAAGAGAAACTTAAATCTTTGGATGATGTTTCTTTTGATTGCTATTCTGGTGAAATCTTAGGAATAGCTGGTGTTTCTGGCTCCGGTCAGAAAGCTCTTCTTGAAGCTATCTCTGGATTACAGAAAGCGGAGAATGGTTCCGAAATCATTTTCTTTGATAAGAATAATGTTAAAGATAACCTTATTGGTAAGAACCCTAAAGTCATTAAAAAAATGGGTGTCTCTTTAGCTTTTGTACCTGAAGATAGATTAGGTATGGGCTTAGTCGGAGATATGGGCATGGTCGGCAATATGCTTCTTAGAAGCTATGAGACTGGCTTTTCGCCTTTCTTGAATGTTAAGAAGCCGACTGAACTTGCTACTGATGTTAAAGAGAAGCTTGAAGTCTTAACTCCTTCTATTCAGACACCGGTTAGAAAACTATCAGGCGGCAATGTCCAAAAGGTCTTAGTAGGAAGAGAGATAGCTTCTCAGCCGCGTCTGCTTTTAACGGCCTATGCTGTAAGAGGCTTGGATATCAATACTTCCTATACTATATATAACCTTCTTAATATGGAAAAGAAGAATGGTATGGCTATTGTCTATGTCGGAGAAGACTTAGATGTCTTATTAGCTCTCACTGATAGAATCATGGTTCTCTGTGACGGTAAAGTGACTGGTATTGTTGATAGCAGAACAACTGACAAGAAGACGATTGGCAAACTAATGGCAGCGACAAAGGAGGTAAAGACTAATGACTGAAGCTAAAAAAGATCCTTTTGTCCGTATTGCCAAAAGAAATGATATCTCATTAAAGAAGAAGATTGAGATTAAAGTTGTCTGTGTTTTAGGTGCTGTCCTGCTTTCTATTATTTTTATCTGGATAGTCAGCGGAAAGAATCCTTTACCGGCAGTTAACTATATCTTCCAGGGTACCTTCAAGAACAGCATCAAAATCTGGTCGGCTTTGCAGGAGATGGTGATCTTATTAGCTATTGCTTTAGCTTTAACCCCGGCCTTCAAGATGAGGTTCTGGAACATTGGCGCTCAAGGACAGATTCTAATGGGTGCCTTAATGACAGCCGTTTGCATGATTTACTTCAAAAACCTTCCTAATCTTGCCATTATTGCTATTTCTCTAGTATTAAGCATCTTAGGTGGCGCACTATATGGATTCATCCCTGCTTTCTTTAAAGCTAAGTTTAATACCAATGAGACTTTATTTACTTTAATGATGAACTATATTGCTGTTCTGATTGTCACTATCTTTACTAAAATGTGGAGAGGAGCAGCCTCTAGCTTAGGACAGATTAACTTCACTACTAAATTAGGATGGCTCTATACCATTGCCAATAACCAAGTGATTGTTCCTTTTATCTGCGTTTCTGTGCTAGTCATTTCTACCTATGTCTACTTAAAGAAGACTAAACATGGTTATGAGATTGAAGTAGTTGGAGAGAGTGTTAATACTGCTAGATACACTGGTATCAACGTTAAGAAAGTCATTATGAGAACCGTAGCTCTATCAGGTGCCTTATGCGGAGTCATTGGTTTCTTCTATGTTGCCGGTATTGATCATACCTTAACCGAAGCTACCTCTGGATCATATGGCTTTACCGCTATCATTGTAGCTTGGCTATCTCATTTAAATCCTTTCTTGATGATCTTCTTTTCTTTCTTAGTGGTCTTCCTAAACAAAGGCGGAAAGAACTTATCTGATTCTTCCTATTCTCCTAACTTAAATGAGTATTCCTGTGAATTCATTGTCTTTTTAATCATCATCTCCATCTTATTAAGTGAGTTCTTTACTTCTTACCGTCTCATCTTCAGAAACAGCAAACCCAAAGATAGTAGTCCTCGTCATCATTCCTTAACCTCAAATCTCTTAACTAAGGAGGATAAATTAAATGGATAACCTCATTAGCTGGATCATGTCGGCTGTCATCTATGGAACCACCTTAACTTTATCAGGATTAGGAGAGACTCTTAACGAAAAGAGCGGTCACCTTAACTTAGGTGTGCCAGGTATTATGTATTTAGCTGCTATCTGTTCCTTCTTACCGGTTTATATCTATGAGCAGAATGTTGCTAATCCCTTAGCTATTGTCTCTATACTGATAGCAATAGTAGTAGCTTTAGCAGTAGGAGCCATCATGGGTCTTATCTATTCACTCCTATGCGTTACCTTCAAAGCCAATCAGAATGTTGTAGGCTTAGTTATTTCAACCTTTGGTGTTGGCTTTGGAAAGTTTATTTCTTCAGCTAGCCATATCGTTGGCTCAGGTGGAGTCAAAGCCTCCTTTGCTACTACAATCTTTAATACCGGTATACCGGTATTAAAGGATATTCCGTACGTTGGTCAGATCTTCTTCGGTTACGGGTTCATGACTTACTTAGTCTTAATACTAGCTATCTTAGCTAATATCTTCTTAAGAAAGACCAGAATCGGACTTAATTTAAAGTCAGTTGGTGAAAACCCTGCCACTGCCGATGCCGTTGGCATCAACGTCACTAAATATCGTTACATTGCCACAATGACAGGATGTGGGTTATGCGGATTAGGCGGTATTACTTATGTTCTGACCTTTGCTAGTGGACTCTGGTCTACCAATAACGGTATTGAAGCTATTGGTTGGTTAGCAGTAGCTCTAGTTATCTTCTCCTCTTGGCGTCCAAAGAACCTTATATGGGGCTCAGTCTTATTTGGTCTCTTCTTCTGGACCTACAACTACTTACCTTCCTTAGTTTCTATCCCTTCATTTACTGGACTGACCGAAATACTAGAGATGCTTCCTTATGTCTTCACCATCATTGTTCTTATCATCAACTCCTTACGAAGAAAGAAAGAAAATCAGCCTCC